>Ga0116227_10006092_pt1 | contig 24733 bp, 15 predicted proteins | sample S1TSphgellanicum_FD_89693 | JGI IMG/M metagenome (GOLD analysis project Ga0116227, IMG submission 89693) | Host-associated microbial communities from peat moss isolated from Minnesota, USA - S1T2_Fb - Sphagnum magellanicum MG | ecosystem: Host-associated > Plants > Peat moss > Unclassified... | reverse complement strand
TTTCTTTGTGTGGAAGAAAAAAAAAACCAGAAATAAAAAAAAAAAAAAAAAAACATAAAAAAAAAAAAACACAAACAAACACACCAACCCCCAAAACCACCCAATTTTAGGAGATCTTTTTTTTTTTTTTTTTTTTTCCTGAAATTGCCATATTTTAGATTATAAGTTCCAGCAAGTTGCCAAACCAAAGCAGGATTCTAAATTTTTCTACCTTTCTCTCATACTTGTACCCAAATTTGGTTAATTTCAGTTGTGGATGATTGCCAATGTGAGTTCTAGGTAATCACAAAATTAAAAGAAAAAAAATACAAACAAACCTTATCCATGAGAATGTCTTTGAGTTGGGTTTCTTTTTTTCTTTTTTTTAATATAAATTTTATTTATTTATTTATTTATTTGTCACATTTGGGCTACAAACTTTCATTGCACATAGCAACCAAAAGATGTTTTGATTGTGCTAAATTGCTTGCAATGCTGAGAGCATACATGTTCTATGCAAGAATGGTGTCATTTTGATTAGCTATTGAGAGTTTCTTTTGAATGAAATTTGCAATTGCACATTGCGTTCTAAGAATTTGACAATCTCAAAGATCCCTAAGCACATCATTGAAGCTCACTTTCACTTTCATTGCCTTGGTTGTGTGGTTGAAAATCTCTTCAAAACCCATGGTGTTGTTGTTCGCACCTACTAGTGATATAGTTGCCTAAGTTGTTTTGTGTAGGGTAATGCTTGAAGCCACGAGCATTATTGGAATAAGGGGCCAATAATGCCCATGGCTAAGGCCACTACATGGTGTAAAAATAGATGACCTATTTTGTGACACCTCATGATGCTCAATGGGTATCCAATGTACCCATTGGATATCACAAGGGAAAAAAAATGACATGAAACATATCAAAAAATGAAATGCTCACAACTATAAGGCATTTCATTTTTTTTAGTGCCTCACATAATTGTTCCTCCAAATACACTACAAATCTTATTAGAGGTTTTTTTGTAGCTTTAATAATTTCCACCTTCACACCCAAAAAAAAGGGAGAAAATGATAAGTAAAATAAAATTCAATATCATGATTTTAGTATTTCGTGTAGCTAGAGGAAGTTGTGCACCTTTCATCTATTTAAAATTTGGTTTCAAACACTCATTGGATTATAACTCACAATAAAAAGTAACTAAACTTCAAGGTTTGATGGATTATGCATACACAATTTTGCAAAAAACTTATAACTCAATCAAGGGGAGAAATTGTAGAAGTTTAGCAACTTTACCAATCTAAATAAACATATAAAATTCCAATGAAGCAACACAAGTTTGCAAAACTCAATCAAAATATTATTCCTTGAATTCTAGTCAAAACAATAGTTGTCAGAATCTTCAATAATATAAATTGTAGGTCATTCAAAAGTTGTGTCATGTTTTTCCAAGATGGTTTTAGATTTTTCACAATGTTCCAAGTAACTTGTAAATGTTGCTCAATTGAAGTAAAACACTTGCAATGAAATAAAAGGGGGAAATGAATGGGTGGAAAAAACGAGTGGACCAATGTGCTACAAGAAATTATCATTCTTTTAATGTAAAAAAATGTTTTGTTTTTCTTTTTGGATGGGTTATATCGAAGGTTTCCCATTGATTTCTTGAACATTTTTTTGCATTTGATATAAAAGCCCAATTGAAGGTCTATTTTCCTAACATATGTGTACAAGAGTAAACCAAAAACCTTTTTTTCTAGTATTCTATGGACTCTTGCAAAAACCCTATTTTTTTAGTTTGCTCAAAAGTCCATAAGTAAAATCCTACAAATGTAATCACATAAAACTTTTCAAACTTAGTTGTTTTAATATGTTATCTAACCAAAATCAAGTCCCTAACAAACACACCATAAATCATTGGACCATTTCAAAATCCATACAAAATTTTATTATCAAGATTATGGTTCATATTTTTTATTTTGAAAGACCATATCTCTTGTGGTTTTCTTGATTATAAAAATTAAAGAAGTGCAAGAAATACATATTGAAGTTGGTATTCTTAAACTAAGTCCCTATAAATAGAATTTTTAATTTACCTATCAAATATGGTCATTAGAATGATAATCACTCTGCAAAAAAATTCAAATGCTCCCAAAAATTGGTCCACTCATTCTTGAACTCACTTAAACACATTACAATGTTGTGTACTCATGAAACAATGAGCAAATACTATAAAAAACCAAGCAAATGGCATTGAATTGTGCACATCAACTACTTATGAAATTGCAAATTTTCCATTTTCCTTGTCACTATTAATTCCCCCTGTATGTTTATGTGTATGGTAAAGCTTCATGATTAAAACTTTACCAAAATAAAAGACCCCAAGGCAAAAAGCAATAATGTGTCCTAAATTTTCATGAAACCTAATCTATGCGCTTCAATTAACATAAATATCATGGTGCAAAATGTAACATTTCACTCAAAGATGGAAAATCATCCAAGTTTTTTTAGGGAAATTTTTCATTTATTAAAGCCAATCAGTTTAACATTACAAATTATTGACCAAGTCTTTATGTGATGTATTGATCAATGTTGGGTGGGTATCAAAAGGAAGGTCAAATATCACATACGTATCAAACTTTGAACACTTGTAGATATCAAATTCGATGATATTTAGATTGATATCCAAATCCTTGATTTCTTTTGTGTGAAAATTGGTCTTGAGATTGGGATCTTTTCTATACCTTTCAAAATGTTGATACTTGAGGTGTGTAAAAGGGTGAAGGAAGGATCATGTTCTTAAGTTTGATTCTAGGCTTTAAAAAAAAAAACATGAAACATTTTTTGTATTTGAAAGCTCCATTTGATATATAACTACAATATTGATCAAAAAATTTAATTCCTTTGCATTAGTAGCAATTTAGTAATAGTTTCTTGCAACTGATATGTAAATTTGTTGACAACCTCATCTTGTCCTTATACAACATCCTTTACCATATTTAGGATGTGCACAATTCAATACAAGGCCATGCCCATTAAAAAACACAACCATGCTCCATTTGCACACATCCCATGCAAAACTTTATGAGATAACATGCATGACTATTTTATTAAATAGTCTCCAAGCATGCCAAAAACATACTCCCACATGGATAGATAAACAACAAGCTATAAATTAATGGGTTTGCGAACCATGGAATATATAGATGTTGGTTAGGATGGGTTTAATTACCCAACCCACTTAAACCATTAGAGATTAAAACAACACTCGGGTTAATCCAACAAATGGAATGAAAGGCTAAAAACTAAAAAGCAAAATTTTTGAGCCAAGATTATAGAAATTTGACCAAATTAATTTAGATTATCTTGACAATGATTTTTTGATTAAAAAAATAATTTAATAACTAACTTGTGAAAACCACCTCAAATAACCAACTAATCTCAAATTTATGAAAATCAACACTTTGAAAGTTAATCTATAACAAATTTATTAAAAATGTGTACCCTACCTTGATTTAAATTTAATCTTAAAAAAAACCAACCAAAAATTTCAAAACCTTTGTGAAAATCAAGTCCAATAGTTACCATAAAAATAAAAAAAATTGCCCAACATTGGTATTGGTATTTAAAGGTTTCTACTTAAGAAGTTTCTTCAATTGAAAATCAAGATGTCAAACTTTCTTTCAAGGAAACACAATTACATAAGAAATTTAAGTTCATCATGGCCCATGTATGGGAAGAGCTTCATTATCTATTCACTTTTGGTTCATTGAATGCAACACATTATGCACTAACTACAATAGTAGATATAATTGATGTTGGACACTAATTAATTTTCTTGAGCGCTTGCTAAGAAAAAAATCTTTATAACTTATATTGTCAAAATTTCAAATAATTGAAACCTTCTTTAGGGCTCGTCCATTTTGTTGGACTAATAACACCAATATTATGTAGAAAACATAATATACCTAAAAACATATTTATTGGCATGCTCTAAGGGCTTTTGCAATAAGAAATTACATTTATTGAAAATGGTTGTCATGAAAACACCCTGCTCATGATGAAAAATATAATTTTATTGTGAAGCCCCATAAAATTTTATGTTGGGCCTTATAGCTTGCTACATGATGCAAGGCTCTATAGAGGAATGGCAAAGGTTGGCAATGGGTGCATGATGTTTATTGCCATTATGGAGGTTTGCAAGGGAAATAACTTATAGATTATTTTTTTGCCATTGCCAAATCCAAAGAAATTCTCGTAATTCTTGTTTTTTTTCCAAGCCATCGTTAAATCCTAGGAAATGATTATAATTCTTCTTCCCTTATTTTAGCCATCCTAGGAAATACTTGTAGTTATTTTCTTTTCTTCTAACCATCACCAAATCGTAGGAAACACTTGTAGACTCTTCATTGGAAGCTTTTTATTTAGGTCGTGGTCAATTGTGATGAAAAAATGTCTACAACATTTATTTTCTTCTTTGGCCATCACCAAATCCACAAAGAAAATAAAAACACATTTGAATTTTAGCCACAATCAAACTTCATAAAAATTTGAAACCATACAAAAAAAATTGAAATATACATAAACACAACAATGTTGCAAAAAATCACAAACACACCGAAATTGAAACAATGTGTAATTTTATATCATTTAATGATCAAACCTTTTTAGGCCTTCAAATGTTCCACCAAATGTATTTTCAAATTGTAACAAGCTTGAAAATTCTTTAATTCATTTGTGCCTTTCATGCATATTTGGAAGATTAGACCTCTTTTCAAGTTTGCTACATTTGTTTGATCAAATAATGACTCTAGATTTTGGTCTTCCTCATCTTCAATAATCATGAAAAATCACACAATACATCATTAGATCAAAATTTGTATTGATTTGCCATGCAACTTACATGGGTTTTGAATGACAACAAATCTAAATTGCAATACCCCAAAACATATCTTTGCAAAGCGTTTCCTTTTTTCATCTTGAGGTTCATGTATGGTATGCACAATGCAAGACCATGGATACCATCTGCCAAGAAATAATATTAAAGGTAAATATGGCCATTCACTTGGAACCTTTGATCACTACCTACCCTTTTTATCATGTTTGCAACCATTAGTGATTAGTCTCACACATTGATGTCATTGTTTCCACTTGGAAGCCCAAAAGATGCATGTCATATTCAAAGACATTAGTTTGCAATTATTTCCAAAATATTGGACATCTATCCATTTTCATTTTGAAAATTTCCTTGCCATTCAACCAAACAATTCTTCCACCTAAAATGAATACACTCAAGGCTTGCAAATATGCCTAGAAAGCCCCTATATGCATTGATTTTCAATTAATTTTATATGTCTACTTTTATGAGTTTTCAAAAGTACGTTGATCAAAAAATTGCAACTATACAACATACATAAATCATTTCATGCATTTAATCGTCATACTTTTGACAAGTTAACATTGTTCATCTATTGCATGAATTCATGGTCCATACGTGAACATGCAAAATGCAACTCTGCATTTTTAGAAATAACCCAAACTTCCCTTTATAATCTTGTCTTTGCCAAAAAAGATCATAATCACAATATAGGATGAATCATCAACTCTTTATGAAAATATTTCATATTCTCATAAAGAGTTGATGATTCATCCTATATTGGCATTTGAAAAGTTCCTCACCATACATTGGTGAAAAAGAAAAATAGTCCAAAAAATGTGTTCATGCCTTTTATCTTGGCAAATTCACAATGCACCCCACCTTCTTATTGTTGTGCTTTCTAAAGTTTGAGAAAATTACTCTATAGCTCCATGTAAAAACAACTCCCCATCCTCATCATCAAGGTTCTTTTCAATCTATGCAAGCAACCTTTTTATCTAATCATTAACCATTTTCTTTTTTTCTTCTTAAGCACTCAAAGTAATGCACAAAGAGTTCTTGGAATTTTGTAACAATGGTGGATTTGAAGCACATGAAAAAATCCTAGTGATTGCATTTTATGTGGTTGCCACATAATTGTTGGTGATTATTTTGGGCACAATTGGGATTAAAGGAATCATTTTGGGATGTAACCATTATTTAATTTTTATTGTGATAAGTGGTTACTTAAGTTAATGTTGAAATTTTTGGATTAATTTATAAAACAATATTTTTGATGTATTAAGGGAACATTTGACAAAATTTGAAATGAATATAATGACTATGGAGTACCTAAAAATACTTTGAAAAATATTTAACCAATGTTTTTTACTATTTAAAAGACTTTTAGAAAAACTTGGAATGATAAAAAAAATGACATTTTCATGGATTTTTTTAAGTATACCTTTACATGTTATAATACAATGCAATATATTTTTGAAACATAATTATTATTTTTAATTCTAAAGTTCATATGTAGATCATGATTTAAAGCATATTTTGCTAAATATTCCATTATTAAATATTCAATCCTTGTCCTAGATTGATTTCTTTTATCTCAATTCTACTAATGTTTGTTCAAACTCCATTTTTTTATGAGTTTTGGCAAAAGGATTTGCAATTTAACATTGTTGTGTGTTTGAAAGGTGACTACTAGAGATGTTTTAACACTAGAATAATTCTTCTCCATTCCATCCTTTAGTTTGCAACTACAATGTGACTATTGTCCAACTAATTGATTTTGTGAATATTATTACATTATTCCTACATGTCACTAGAGTTGCAAATTTGACTATAATAATAATTAATCAAAGTTGTAGTTGCAGATTCAATGATAATTACAACTAATATGATTTTAGTTGAGAATGTGGATGAAAATTGAATAAATTGTCATCCAATTTTGATAGCATCCATTAAAGGATGATAACTTTGTTGTTTTTTTAAACTACAATGGTTTCTCTTGGAACTACAATAATATATATTGCCACATAAGCCAAAAAAATTAACATGCATGCATTTTACGAATTAATAATTATATGTCTCAATTGAAAAAAACTAGACACCATAGATTAAGGATACACCAAATCGGAAAATCCACATTTTCAAGTAAAACAATTCATTGCAATCTAAAATGAATTGTGCAAATGTCATTGCAATTCAAAATCAAAATCATGTGCCATCATTTATTTATAAGCTAGCCTACTTGAGGCTTGAATACATAGGAAATTGTTTTTTCTAGTCAATTCTATTACACCTACTAATGCCCTACGGCCACTATCTAAATCTAGAAATTCTAGCATAGTTTCAAGCCCAGACACAACACCTCATGTGTCAATGTAATCATCATAAGTGTCCATAACAACCCAATGGCTTTTGGGCTCCCTCCCAAACACAACTTTCTACCATGGTGTCTTTGGTTCACTCCAAAAAAACACTTGTTGAGCTTGTGCATGAAAAAAAATTCATTAAACTCATGCAATATGTGATGTAAATTTGCCAATAAAAACCCAACATCGTCTTGTTTGTAGGTGGGAATGCCTTTATTGTCAATTTCATTTTTCACCCAAATACAACAAAACAAAACTATTGATGAAGCCATTAGACCATAATACAACTGCAAGATCTCCTTCAAGGTCCCAACATATTGGATGTGACCCAACACAACATCTTCACTTCCTTGTGATTGTTAGAAAACAGATGCAACACCAGAATCATATGTAAGCAACATATTATTTTGTTCATCACCAACTCTAAAGTGGTTTCCTATATGCTTTCATTTTTTGGTAATTCAATGTAGTGAAATTCGGGGGAATTGAAAGTAGCAAAAAATCATCATCAACAAGTAAAGTCCTATCAACTTGATGGGTTCAAATGGCTTCCCTCACCCACTTCACCATCACATAATTTCCTATAGATGTGGTGGGAATATGATAAGTTGGCCACTTGTAGGAGGGTTTGATAGCTAGTCAACATTGCAAAGGTTTCTAATGAATTTGTCTATTCATGTCATGTGGTAGTAATGCAATTTTTGTATCTCAAGTGAAAAAATAAAATGATAAGAAGGTTTCAATATAAAGCTAATGGGTGGAAAAAAATGCAAGTGAAAAATGGCAGCAATATGAAGGCGTGCGAACTTGAAGATTTATGAATCATAGACATTAGTGTTATGTTTTGACATTTACAAAGATTATCCACTTACTGATCAAGTGTTATGATATTTTTAGTGTTTACTCTTGATTTGAAAATAGACCTCCCAATAATAAAATGCATTAGTAATCAATCTAAATTTAAGGTTTATTCTTGACCTAAAAATAGACCTATTAATAATCAAATATGTTAATAATCAATCTAAATTTAGGGTTTATTCTTGAACTCAAACAAACCTGCTAATAATCAAATTGTATAACATTTTAAACATTAGACTTATGTAGGGTTAGACTAATACACAATCCCACATGTTAATAATGCACTTTGGGGTCTATTGTTTCAACAAGTAGATAACACATTTGATATGCACCAAAAATTTAAAAAAGATCAACTAACTATTCAAAATTTGCCATATTTTAAGGTTTGTATAGTTGACCTAAAAATAGATAAACACTAATAATCTAATTATAAGATGGCTTAAAAGGAATTCACAATATCCATGGACCCATAACCTTGGTATTTATTAGCACATAATCATGTGCAAGACAGTAGAAGAAATCCCCAAAATGCAACCAATGCATTTGCAACTACATGTAACTAATTGTCATTTGCAATTAACTCTACATGTTTTTGCAATTATTTTGCACCTTTCACCATTCTTGCAATTATGATACAACTACATTTGCAACTAATGACTTCTTCATCATACACATTAGAATTTTTTTCATCCATGATCATGCCCATATGTCCCACTAGTTGCAAATGGAACCAAATTTAGTCGCATTACGAAGGTGTCAAGATAGCCCCTAGTGGTATACATAGGTGTATTAAGAAACTATTGAAAGGTATGTGTATTTTTGTTAAGTTATATTAGGGGTATAATGGGGGTATGCTTCCATTGGTGTATTTATAAAGTTGTATTTAGTTTGTATTTAAGCAAATTAACTACCTACCTACCTACCTATATGTTTTTTTACCTACTTAACCTAGCCTATTAACCTATTTACTTATATGTTTACCTACCTACCTAAGCTACCTACTTATTAATTAGTTACAAATATTTTTAATTAATTGAAATTAATAGTTCAAATTTAGTATTTATAATTAATATTTCGATATTATTCAATATATTAGTTGTTTTTGGGGGTTTATTTGTTTATATATGAACTATTATTCAATTATTTGTAAATAACTAGTTAATTAATTTTTATTCAATTCATAATGATTAATGTAATAATAGTATAGTTATTTTTTAATATATTTATGAACTATTCATCAATCATTTATAACTAACTCAATAGTTTATTTTGGTTAGTTATAAATTATTAATTCATAAATCATATATAGAAAAATAAATGACTGAAATAATAACTAATCAACCAAATTATTACTTATAAGTTTTCAATAATATTTTTTTAATTTGAAAATAAATAAATAAAATATTAACCAATTTATTAGTTATGATTCATTACATAATGATACCATAAATAACAGAAATATCAACGAATTAATTATTATTATATAAATATGAATTAATTAACTAGCTTATTAGTTATAAGATTTTTCTATTTATATTAATTATTAATTATTAATATTCTTTAAGAAATTTTAATCTATAAATTAAAATATTTATTTATTATTTATGAATTACTTCGTATTTTAATTAATTAATTGATTATTTTAGCACCATTAATGATATCTTATAACTAATAAATGATTTAATTTCATTCATATTTTTATAATAATAATTAATTCATTGATATTTTATTATTTATGAAATTATTATTGAATAACTCATAGCTAATAAATTTGTTAATTAATTACAATTTACTTTGTATTTTAATCTTTCATTTTTAGATTTATGAACTATTGATGAATAAAGGTACCATGTAAACATCGATGTTATACATTTTCATAAACTCCTTGCTAGGGATAATCAAGGCTAATATGACAAAAAAAATCTTTGTCACAAGCCATGGTGGTAGATTGTAGATTTGAAGCATGATTAGCCAAGTAAACCAACTAAAACATTGAGCACCAAATGGATTGACTCCATTTGTAACAAGCCCTAGCTTTACATTATGGGGCTCAATTGCAAATTCTAGCCACATCACATCAATGTGCGCCCAAGTTTTGCTATCAACCACATGTTTCACCAAGCCATCACTACTCTTATATTCATTATGCCACACCATTAAATTTGATATGACAGGGGCCTTGAACATGCATTTCAAATGTGGAATGAGAGAAAAGTGATGAAATACCTTATTTGGTACCTTTGCTCCGCCTACATCTTTATACCATGTTAATTCACATTTTAGACAAGTGTCTAGGTTTGTGTGCACCCCTTGAAACAAAATGCAATCATTTAGACATGCATGGATAATGTGAATTGAGGCCTACCTTCCTTGTTAAAGTTTTTGCATGATACATATTTGAAGGGAGATAATTATTAGGTGGGCGTAGGTACTTGTGCAAAAGAGACAACAATTCATCTACAAATTATTGTTAACCCATGAATTGTGTAAATGTTCATTAACAACATTGTAGTTGCAAGTTTTGTGGAACAAGCACTTGGATACAATGGTTGGCATGTTTTTTGTAGCCCAACCAAATCAACCCCACTATCCTCATCATTCACATTTGTTGTTCCCATTCCATTTGCAAGTGGTCCATCTTTTCCATTTCCTTCAAAAGTTCCAAACATACTTTTAGGAATTGTTACAAGTTCATCCACAGTCTCGATTTCCCTAGGCAAAAGTTGCATGGGCATTTGAGTTTTTTCACACCTAACTTCTATGCCCAAGACAACTTTCATGCCCATAACTTATCATTCCAACATCTTTGTCAATCAATGTCCCCTAATTGGTCTTGCATCTCTTCTACCAAGTTTATAAAATGATAGGAAACAAAAACACCCCCAGTAACTATAAGGATGGAACATAATGTACAAGGGTAGTCAAAATGGGAATACCTGACAATAAAATTCAATGGGCAAAATGCACTTTTGGGCACATTAGCATCCATTATGTGTACAAACATATTGTCTAAAGTTCCTTGACCTAATTCTCCCAATTAAATCAAACAACCTAAACTAGTTCAAAAATTCAAGCAATAAATTCAACATTGTCAATATGGGAAGACAAATAATGACTATCAATTCCATTATTTTATAATGATTGGACTAGAGTAGTTAACCACAAGATGCATACCTTTTATGCAACTTGAATGAATTTTCGATGTTGTTTGACTATGTAGCATATTGGATAGATGTAACAGTTGTTTAATTTTGAACAATAAGACAAGCCAAAAACTTTAGGCATAGGAAGACCCCATCAAAAAAACAATTTCATTATTTGACCTAAACTTTCTTTTTTTAATGTTGGCATTACAATATAATCTAAATGATAATTTCTCATAACTTTACTTGTTATTGTTTCTTCTAGGGCAATCACAATACCTAGTTGGATTTTAAACACAGCGCATGTAGCATTGCATATATATTTAGTGTTCATTGGTGTATGTAATATATAGGTATATTGCAAATTTGAATCGCAAGGTAATTCTATTTAGTTTACCTCCCCAAGGCAGTAAGGCTTCAAATAAATCAATGCACTAGATAGGCATGATTGAATTTACTCAATGGTTAAAGACTTGTTTTTAAGGGCTACTTATCTAGTTTTTCTATCAAATTTTTATAGCAACAACTACATTTTGTAAAAAACTGAAAACACAAACTTCTTTAAATAAAGGGAAACACCCATGAACATTCCCATGGCATCATTAGCTTATGCATATAAATGGGGTCTCCTTTCTATTTAACCTAATTTATATGCATCAATAAATTTAACCTAATTAATTCTCTATTGCAATTTAACCTAATTAATCACAACTACACATAGGTGAAAAGGTTGAAGAGAATAATCAAATTCACAAGCATTCATAGCGCTTGATAAAACTTATCTAACACAACACATGGCATCATTAATGGCATGCCTATGTAATTGAACCCTAATATGTCCATGTCATTCTTTAATTTCACATCCATCGACAAAAAGTTCAACATAAGAATCTAGATGGTGCAATTTTCGCATGCAGGTGAAGAAAATCAACCTAATTAACCCCTACAATCAAATTTAGCCCCTATTTGATCATAATCAACCCTTGGAATCATGTTTGATAAAATTAATGCAAGATTACATTAATGGGAAAATAAATTGCAATCCTAAGGCAAATCATGGCGTATTTTTTGACCTATTATACATTTCTTGCTAGAATTGGAAACTAAAAGTAAACGTGTAGTCTTACAAAAATGGACAATGGAAGTAAACACTTAAGCTAATAAAAAGGAAAATAGAAGTAAATACAATCCAATAGAAATGGAGAACTAAGGCTTCTAGGATTTGTCTATTATTTTTCGAGAATCCCCAAGCTTGCATGTTTATAAATGATATGCAAACCAAGCTCTCTCAAGATGCTTCGTTGTTCTTAACAAGTAATAGCAAGTGAGAATTGTAGTCTTGAAAGTTAATGGGTGGGGTCATGGGTGACTGACAACTACTAGTTAGTAATACTTGAATGAAGAATTTTTTTCCCTAGAGATGGTGGGTGGGATTCAAATAATTTTTTGTTTTTTATGGGGGACATGTTTAGTACCATGGTGTAAGAGTAAGGATTGAATGATTAAATATTATAGAAATACCCACATGTTGCATGCATTCAATTCAAGCAAGTTGCACTTCTTTTTACCATACATTCATTTATTCATTTCATTTGTCTAAGATGTTTTTAACAAACACCTATAAAATCAACAAAAAAATGGAGTCAACTATCACAAAGGGGTGAAAAGGGAGAGAGAAAGTCGAACGACATACCTTGTGAAGAAAGGTAAGTTCCATGTGAAGGGTTTAAATGCTTGACTATGGTTGCTTAATGTAATTTCATTTTTCTTTAGTGTAGTCAACTACATTATGAACAATCAAGGATAAAATTGACATAAAGAGTTGGACAAATAAATATTAAAGGTAAGGATGGTAAGGACGATTCAAGCTTCTACTAGCTTAATTATGTTGAAACACACAAACTACAATGCATATCCTTATAAACCACAAAATGTGCAATCAAGTTCTTAATAAGAGCATCTACATGCCTAAAAGTATACTTACAAAGCTTGATCTTGAACTTTCCAAATCACAACAATTTTCATCCCTCTTGCACCAAGCAACCTACTCAATAGACACAAAACATTAGAAGAAAGAGAATAACACAAGCTAAGTTTCACCTAACCCTAATCAACTAGATGTTAAACATTTGATGTTCCTTATCTATAAACCCTAATGTAACCCTCCAATAGCCCAAGAACCTTTGATTCTATGGCATAATATGATCCATTACAAAGGAATTGTCATTGTTGTTGGATTTTAATCTTGGAATTACAAACATGGGTCTCAAGTCAACTTTGTTTACCAAACACCCATTGATCTACATTATGTTTCCTAACTCCCCTACCAATTATAACTAATCATTGTGCAGTAAATACCCTTCTACCATACAATATGTGTGAGAGATATTTATCTTTGTGAATCTTGACTCCTGACCCTTCTGTTTCAAACTTGTTTATGCTCCACAACTTGGCACATTTTTGGATGCCCTTTTCACACCTTTGCTCAAGGTTTCTTTGTTTCATGTGTGTTTTTTAAAACTTGTTGCCAACAATTTGGACCATAATTGAAATATAAATACGAAGAAGTTGAAAAGTCTGGAGCAATTAAAGGTGAATGAATCCCACTTTTATTTTGAAAGTAATTTCATCAAACTTTCATGTGCAATTTTTTTCTTACTTTGTTCAGTGGGTTTGTTCAGTGGGTTTGATTGATATGTTCCCACAAGCTTAAATGACTTGCATATATTTTGGAAACATCTACCTTGTAATCAAGAACTAAGAAAAATTGTAAAATAAAATAACATCTTGGTTATTAGTTTCTTCATTTTCCTTGTTCATTATTTTCTTTGGTTTTGGGTAGAACTTTCATTGTAACTGGTTGCAACTTTAGAGGTTCTATATAATGACCATGGTGTTATCACTATATCCCTAGCAAAATTTAGGATTAACCTAGTTGAGTTAATCCCAAGTAGTCTATTAGGTGTAAAACCATTATTTGTTAAGTAAATTGTACTTATTTAGGACTTTGAACTTTTCTAGTTCTTGGTTTTGTAACTACCAACCACATTGAGCCTTTAAATGTATTTTGGTGTTCATAACTAGAGGATTACAAGTAAAGACTAACATTTTATTATCATTGTTTGACTTTACTTGTGTAACACAATGAATTTTTTTTCTTAATTGAGTTGTAGCACAATAGTTTGGTGCATTTTTTTGTCTTGAACAACATTTCACATGGAAAAGTTATCACAAATTTCTAACTTTGCATCCTAGCTATTTTTGTAGCCCATTGTAGAGCTTGGTGGTCTTAAAGTAGCTTAATGCAATAGGATGTTTCTATAACTAAAACTCCATACAAATAATTTCACAATGGGTTGCAAGTAACTTGAATTAATGAAGCTTTGCACAAAATTGGGGTGGACAAGGTGATGCAAGACTTGTAAGCTAGCATTGGATCCCCAAGTTTTAGCTCTAGGGATGTTGCTTCATTCTTTCCTTGCTTATTTGAAGTTGAAAATTTGAAAAGTCAATGAAATAGACTATTTTTCCCTTGCATTTAAAACTTACAATTGTGGTTATATTGAATTTTTTGTAGCTCTAAAGCTAAAAATAGATTGGTTTTATTTTGGTTGTAGGTTGTCATTAAGTGGACCCTAGTTTAATATTGACTTTTCACACGTTCTTGATCATGAATGTTTTTTTTTTTAAGGAGGGAAACTCTCAATGCTAATGTGAAAAAAAAGGTGATATGATTGAAGTGTAGCCAAGAAGGGCCATGTAGGTGTAATGTTCATATAGTGAGCAACCTTAGTTTATGTGTAAAGCTCAAATTATTCAAAGGACATTACTAGTGCATCCTTGCAAGATGATGTGCAAGGATCGAACTACATCCCAAGATCAAAAAATGACAAAAACACAAACACTAATGATGAAAAAGTTGAAATTTCGTTCAAGAGTTCAACAAATAAACTAGTAAGAAACCTTATGTAAAAAGGGTCTCAATCCTTGGTGCAAAGGTAAGTTTTTTTTTTTTTTTTTGAGTATTATTTTAGTGGCTTGTTCATTCATATTTCTATTTTTGGGGTTTAAACTATGTAGTTGTGGCAAACAATGTAGGTCAGCTTTCCTTTTGATTCTACTCAATGTTTCTTATTGGTAGGTCATAAAGAAACCTACTTTTATACAATATGGAGATAAAAGACTAAGAGGTTGCCATCCCCATGGATGGTTCCCAATGCCCATCTAATAACAAGCCACAATGGTTACAAGGTGGAAGGGAGTAATGTTATCAAGAACCATGTTATCAAAATGGGACAGGGGTATGGGGACATAGTGTTCCACAACAAGTGCCATTGGGTTACCAATATATATTTGGTGGATTGGGTGGAAACTGTAATGTTGTTCCACAAACTACTTGGGCAATGAATTTTGCTTATAACCAATAGGGTGGAATAGTTGGAGACTATAATATGATTCCATAGCAAAAAAATTATGGAAACTTTGGACAATCCGGGCCTAGGCCATCTCAATTTCATCATGGCCCCCCCCAGGGCACAACATACCATGTAATAGTTGGACCAAAATGTAGTCCCAACTCTAAGGGGTCTAAGGCACATCGTACCCAATGTCATGTACAAATTGTGGTCCCAATTCCATAGGACCTTAAGGCACAACATACACAATTGTAGGACCTAGTTGTGGTCCCAATCATGTTAAACCATTCCCATAACCCCAATAAGTGTCGCCTCCACCTCCAATATTTGAAGGGGCACATTTGCCAATAGTGGCACCTTCATTCGCTCGTGTGCCAGAATAACGTATGCCAATAATGTCTAGCCTTCCTACATCTATAGTTGCTAAAAATGAAACTTCCACATGACTACCAAAATTAGAAGTTTGAACTCACAAATGGGTAGAAAAAAAGGCTTATGATTCTAAGGTACATGAATGATTATCTAGAGGTATGAAACTTCATGAGGTAGCAGTGATTCCTAAAGGGAGGATAGATGGGGCTTGTGAGGGGGAAAATGCATGGGATGGCATTTTAAGGTCTATGGCACTTTGTGAACTTAATGTTTATATTGTACATGTCAAAGACCAAAACCCCACTAACATGGCAACACATCGAGCTTGAAATTGGACACACTTTTAAAATATAAGAACAACCCCTTGTGCCAAAAGGGGTTTGAAGATGTTATCGGACCATTTTTGAAAGGTGAAAGGTTTTAGCTCAAACATTTATTTACTCATAAAGCCTAGCGGAGTTGCCCCATGGGTATAAAACTAGATCTATGGGATTAGCTTATGAAATACTGGACAGATGAATAAACAATCTTTAAAACCTCTCACATGTCAAATGTTCAAGGGAAATAGAAAAAATCTTCAAAGTATGGGCATGGTGGCAAAGCTGGCACAAAAGTTGCCTTAGTAAGATGCACCCATTTTCCATAAAAGTACTTCTTATTTCTATCTATGTATTGTGATGGAATGGCTATGGGTGTGTGTGATGGATGATGTAGGAAAAAAAAACTTATGAGTCCTTCTTTTACTAAAATTGCAACAACTACGGGGGATGAATTTGAAGAGACATTGGTAAAGATAGTTAGGATTTCCCTAAAGCAAGTAAACCCAATTGATGTATAAATTAACATGTTCCATTTTTAATGAATTTAAGCATTTTGAAGATTTGCCTCTAAAGTCATACCTATGTCATGGACTCATGATGAGATGCATACATGCAATTTGTGTAAGGTTTGAAGCATAAGCTTTTGATAATTTTAAGAATGCATTTGTAGGATTATATCCTAATGTTCTTTGTTTTGAAACACCAACTTTTTTGTTCTTTGTTTGAAATTTAATGTATTAATAGTAATGAGATTTTGTTCTTTTTATTGCAAGGTGGCAACACAACAACATTGTCTACATGAATTGGACAAATTGAATCCAAGTTGCTTGATATTACTAGTATAGTTGCACAAGTGTTGGAAACTTGTAATGAGAATGCCAAGTCTATCTAGTGTTTGAATACCAAAATTCTTGAGTTTATGCAACAAGTGCAAATGATGGGAATGGTTACAAGAAGTCTAAAGATCAAAGGACAAACTTTGGCAGATGAAACCAACCTGTTTCATATGATGGAACAAATATTATTGCATTTTCGAAAGGGTAAGAATTTAGCCCAAGCTTTTGATGCTAGTGATGCACCAAGAGCTAGTTCTAGTGGTCAAATGAGCGGGGAAACACATATTGATGGCAAAAACATGGGAATGGGAGATCAACAACCTAAACTTTTAGAGCCTTTGATTCCAAAAGCTTAACTAATCAAGTGAGTGTCTGGTCAATGTAATAGTTTACATACATTATGATTGCACTATTTCAAGCTTTAATGGTGCAATGATATTTACATTGGCTAAGTTCCATGTAAGTGTTTGATGTAGTGATCGCTCTACCTAGTAGTGAGGTATGTGCATGGAAGAACCTCAATTGTGGTCATTTGAAGGTATTATATTGTCATGGCATTCCAAAAGTTTTAATTTGTTTAAACTTCATGTGATTATATTGTAGGTGATTAATTTGAGCCAAACATTGCCATGGCAAATATGGTTGTATAATACATATAGTAAACAATCCCATATTTACTTACAAATATTGAATTTTTTGCCATGTGGGTGACTACATCAAATTTTGGACAGTTTGGGAATTATTCACGTTAATTTTGCAATTAAACCAGAAAGTAAGGGTTGTTTGTTTATGATAAAATACACTTTTTGTTGGTTGTGTGATTAGGTGATTGAGGTGGTCACTACACAACCAAGAAAAATCCATGTGAACTCTCAAACAATTCAAAGCCTAGGCGACAAAAGGGTAATGATGTGATGATTTAGGTGGGTCAACATAAGCTCAAAGTGCCAAATTTGTTTAATCAATCGCATTTGTTCCAATTGTTTAGATTGACTAGACATCTATTACATTGTAGTTATTGGAGCTGATATTCAAAACTTTATATGTTGTGCTTACTTATGGCACATGTGCATAATGTTTGTTAACCCTGTGTTGATTCATTTAGGCAAATGAAACTGAAGTTGCCATAGTATGCAAAAATCAAACCCCAAATAAAAGATCAACCACCAACACTTTGAATGCATCAAACCAAGTATTTTTTGGCCAACTTAAAATGCCTTAAACCTTGTTTTACCTTAAGCTTTATGTATAAGTTGTTTATGGTGTAGTAAAAAACAACAACCTTTGAATGTTTTTAATGTACCCACAACCATTATCAAATGAATAGTAGTCAAAACAATGTACCCTATTTAAACATGGTACATGATCATGATATGTTTGGTTTTATGTGGGTGGCAAAACAAGAAGTAGAAGAAACCACCGAGGCTAGAACCCCTTAAATTTAGGTCTCGAGGAGGTGCAACAACACAAGAACCATGTTTGGAAACTTTAGTGACATGCAATGTGAATTCAATCTAAATATGAATTGCATTAGATTTTATGATTGTTCAAATAATCATTTTGTTATGTTAAAAAACAAACTTTTAGTAGTAAAATTTGTATTGCATGACCTTGTGATGTGTTTGTGCAATTCACCATAGGTGACATGGTCTTTTTGTTGCATAAGTGTAAACATGATCGAATGGGTACCCTTACTGCAAGTGCAATAGTCTCTAGAGTTTTAGGGGATGTATTTCATGGGGCACATATTGTAAACAGCTTGTATAATGCAAAGTGGTTTGGATTGATGCTCCCATATGCACTTTGCCTTTCCCAAGTCCTAAGGATGACCCACCCTAACTATTGTTAAATTAAGTTCAACACCAATTCACATTGTGGGACAATGCAATGATGTGGAAAGCTAGTCAGGTACTTATCTTTTTCAAGTATTGTAGTTAATACTAGTGCCATGAACTTCATTGAACTTGTATGGAAATGCTTCAATATGTAAAGTTCTTGGAGTCTTCAAATTTGTTCACCTTCTTGTTCCATTATGCTTTAATTTGATAATGATGTTTTCTCTACTCTTAAATTAACATAGAAATGTAATTTTGTAGCTTGTTTAATGGCATTAACAACTTCTTATGCAACTATATTGTAACTGTTGTAATTGTATTCACAACTAACCATGCATTCACCATAGTTGTTTTTACAACTACACATACTATAAGATGAATTTTGATCGTGCCACATGGCAATATTTTATTGCACCAAAGCAAAATTTAAGCTACACGAAAAATATATTTATTTATTTTATAGCAAATAGTTGGTTGCCATGTGTTAATATTTTATTACATTAGTTTCATTTAATTTTGTATAGTCAAATGGCATATTGCCACTGGCGATATGTACTTCAAATAATGTGATTTCAATTTAATTTATCAAGAATGATAATATGCCACACGTCCCAATTTTATTGCATCCAAAAATAATTTAATATAGGATAATACATTTGATTGTTTTGACAAATGTTTGTCTACCACTTGTCCAAATTATTTAAATTACAATTTAATCTAATTTGTAACCAAAAATGGAATAATTTAATATAATTTTAACTTTAATATACCCTTGACTAATAGGAATTTATTAATATAATAACTATTTTATTATAATTTATAAGTTGCCACATGTTTACATTCTATTCACCAATCATCGGAAATGTGATGCAATTCGGTTAACTTATGTAGTCATATGTGTACTCGCATATGTAGTTGTACAAATAGTCGTATATTTAGTTACAAAACCTAGTTCCATTTAGGCTAAAGTCATCCATAGAAATGGATGAAAAAGGAGGGTGTAATCATAATTTTATGTAACTACCAGTGCAACTACATTGCCATGTTATGTCTATTACGACTATAGGTCTTGTGGCACTTTTCCAAGGTGACTATATTTAAAACAAGTCACATGTTCCGGCTATAATGGAGTTATAAACTTAGTGGTTAATTTCCAAATTTCTTCTAATGTAAAGGCATTACCATAAACAAAACTATTAAACATGAATCCTTATTGCATAAACTACCCAATCCAATGATATGAATGCCACTACATGGCTACCATGAATGAGTGTTACAAATGGGCTTATATGGGCATGAATGGTTTACATGGACACCAAAGGCATGGGTCCTATAGGTTTAGCTAGCACATAATCATTAACCATATAACATAAAGGGTGAGTTTATATTATAGCTCATTTGACAATTGTAAGATTAATTTTTTGAATCAAAATTTGAATATATTGAATGACTTGGTATTTGGATTGTTGATACAAATACCAAGTGATTAATATAATTTGTATATGCACTTTATGTTAAACAACCATGAAGTTCTACAAATAAGCATGTAGGTAAACAAACATCAACATTAACATATTCAAATTTAAAAGGGCACTTTAAATGCACACTTCTAAATTGTCTTAACTAATAGTTCAATAAAAACACATAGTCATTTGCAAGAAATGGTACCAAAGAATTTTTCTTTCCATGTTGCCACTAATTTTTTTTCTTGATGATTTTTTTTGACAAAAATAAATGGGGGATTTTTTATTTCATTTTTTTAATAACATAAATTTTGAAGACAATTAATGTACCTCAATTTTCATTGGTGATTAAAAAAATTAATTATAACTTGGAAAAGGTTCTCATTGGTGGAAATGTGATTTATGAAAACCAACATGTATCAAAAGTTCTTCATAGTACAACTACCATTCTTTTGTGGCAAATATTCACCATTTTGCAATTTTTTTTTCAAAAAAAAGATTTGTCTCCTTCCAACAACAAATTGCCAAAAAGATCAAAAAATCTACCATGTTTTTACACATTATTCAACTAAGCAACCAATATATACGAATAATTTATACTTTCATAGCTAGTTTATGGCCAAACATGGCCAAATTTCCTATGGATGATCACAAACATCACCAAATTGGGGGAAAACACACACACACACACACACAAGTCCTAATGCATTTTTTCATGATAATTTACATTTACACTCACATGGAAGAATTGTTTAGTCATTTATAATCACTATTTTTTTTCCAAGAGACATATTCATTCCACATTTCCCTATTTTGTATTCACAAATAATATCCACATGATTTAATGCACAAGTGGCCTCAAGGGAAAGGTTCCCAACTTAGCAAAATCCTCCCCCCACCCCCACCTTTTTTTTTTCCCCCTTATGAATCTCCTATGGTTCCCAATAATTCATCCTAATTTATCCTCTAGCATAAAGACTTGCCAAAAATATTTTAATGTATTTGGATGACACTTCCAAAATTTTATTTTATTTTTTGTAAATCATAAAACATTTTGAAAGGAAATTGCCTACCTCCCAATTTGGGGGTAGACAATTTTGTTGTGAAATGTTCCCCTCATTCATGCTTTGTTTCAATAAAAGATTTATTTCCAAGTTTTTTCTCAATTTTATTCATTATTTTTTTTAGGTTAGTTCAATTAAATTATTACATAAACTTAGGTTTAGGTTACAAGGAAAATATTATATTTCATATATTTCTTTTATTTCTCATTACAAATATTTCAAAAATTGAAACATTCAAAATGTAAATTACTTCGCTACAACACCCTAAAAAATTGAAGGCAAAAAATTAGAAATGAAGATAAAGACATGTATTTTCAAATTGAAATTCCAAAATAAAAAAAACGAATGAAATTGAAAAACTGAAAAAATGAAAAAAATTCAATTCAAATTAATTAAAAGTTGAGAAGTGACATATGTTGTAAGAGTATCAAAACTAAACTATGGCCATATCAAAAAAATCTATAGATTAGAAAATTATAAAAATTCAAGGTGAATAAATGTATCGAAATGCAAATCTCAAGTTCTAAATGTATCCAAATTCACGTAATTACAAAATAATTAGTTAGATGCAGGGGTCACAAGTTGTGAAGAAGACTGGTAATAGTTGTTAGATTAGAAATTGTGAGAGTAATGTTGCATTTGGTAAGGTTTGAAACTAGTGACCACACACATAGGTAATAGTTAATGGGCCTTTAGCATACCTATTCATTACTTATTTTAAAAATGTTGACACTTTTACAAAGTTCCATAAATTTGTATTTTCCTCATGATGAAATAATTAGGAAACTATCCTGACCTAGTAATTGTAGAGACGGATTCCATAATCTATAAACTTGGAGCAACATTCTCTTTATTGGATACCAAAGGAACATAAGCAAGTGAACATGCACCATTGGTGTAGGGTGTAGTCACAATCCAACGAACCAAAAAGTGTGTCAAATCACAAAGACAAATAGTCAAAATTGGATAAGCATTTATGTTTTTCCATTTAAAGCCATGGCAATCATGGCAAGTTATTATTTTGTCATTCAGATGAATGTTAAGGAATTCAAACCAAAAATCTATTTGATGAAATTTTAAGTTTAAGTTTTGATTTAGAAATTCTAAAAGTGAACAACAACGTGTTAGACAAGAGTCAATTTTGCAACGGACTATCAAAAGGACTCATATGATAAAACAAATTTGATGGAAAAAGAATTAAAATGATAAAGACCTATTAACCACATAAAAAACATTCATACCCTAAAATACGTAGAAATCTAAAACTTTAAAAATTCAAAAAATTTCCAAAATTGATCTAAAATTTTAGAACTTCAAAAGTCCTTTGCCACGCATAAATGGGGTAAAATATACATGATGTGTTGAGAAAAATTATAGTTTATTATACAATCAAACATAAAAATGTAAAAAAGAAAAAATTGGTTATGATTTGAAATTATTATAATTTTTAAAGAAGAAAAATTGATCAATACATTTTCAAAAATTCATATTTATTCAAAACTGATGAAATCCAAAAATGTCATGTAGTTAGACAACTATAAACATTTATTATAACAAGTTGCAAAAAAAATTGTTCCAAAATTCATTCATATGAAAAAAAAAATTGGGAAAAAAAACATATAATCCTTTTTTTAAGTAATCATGTTGGCTCATTGTATCTTGTTTGCACCCGCTTGTAATTAAAGAAAATAGAAAACAATTATATATAATTAAAAAGGAATAACCTTATAAGGAAGTAACAAAAAATGAAATAAAGAAAATTGAACAAAAGACAAGACAATCGAAAATAAAGTATGAAATTGAAATACCTTCATTTTCTTATAACCTTCCTATTCCTAAATAAAAGTTATTTTGAAAGATAAAACATGATCTCCATTCACGTCGCTAGATATAATGCATTGCATAGAGTGTCTCCCAATTCCCTAACTTGTCAATCATACTTACAAAATGAAAAGGATCAATTTAAACCAAGAATGTAAGAAAAGAAAAGATGTCTAAAATTCGAAGTCAAAAAGAGAAGTTCAAAATGTTTACTTCACATATGATTTAAGATCACGATGCCCAAAAACCTTCATGCCATACTCAATGGGAACAAGTACATCAACCATTTGAGATATGGTTATACCTTTGCTAGTTTTATTTGTAATTCACTTACCTTTCAAGGAAGGCAAGTCATTTGTTAGTTGTTTATTCAACAAACGTAGGGTATTCCTACTTACCAAAGTCTTCATATACCAAATTTGACCCTTCCTCATCAAATATTTTATCTTTGGAGTGACAAAAAATAGATGTGGCAAGGAATTGGTAAGGAACATGTCAATGCATAATCAATGTTTTGTATGTTTGATGACTTCAACAATGTAATAGTTCATAGTTGGGCCATGATGTTCCAAAGCATAGTGGCCAATATCAAACAAAAAAACACAAAAATATCTTTAAAAATATAAAAATAGGACAACAAGAAAAAGAGACAATATCTTAGAAAAGGACCGAAATTGTCTCCATGTAAATGTAATATCAGCATTGTCAACTTTTTGTAATTTAATTGCACCATGAATCACAAAATTATGAATGCAAAAATATTAGAAATAAAAATTCAAACCCTAAAATATTGTTAGTTGACATTTTCTTAGATTAACATAAGTTGTTATTCTATTAATGAAAGGACATGAGATTGTGTAGCCCCACCAATGATTGTTGCAAACATATTAATTGATTTCCTTGTTTGTCATTAATTTCACTCTTTCAAACGCATCATTGGTTATAATGTTGATTTTAGTTCAAACACATTAGTCTTGGCTCATCATGTATCTTCTCTAGACTTGATGACTCTATTGATAGCATGAAATAACATTGTAATGTTACACAACAATAATAAAAAACAACAAAAGAAAATTCATTCCAAAGAACAAACAAAAAAATCATAAAGACAAAATAATTGTGACAAAATAAAAGCCGAAAAGAAAACGCAAATTGTACAATCTCATTGCAAGATATAGGTTTCCATTATTTTTCACCACTTGTAGCATGAATTTTGAAAGATAGTCGATTAGCTCCTTTGAATTCAATGCATGCAAATTTGTAATTGACATAGCTGTTGAAGATTATGATGTAGATGTTAGAAACATTAGAAATGGTGTGGTAGATATTAGAAACAATGTGGTAGTTAAGTGTTGCAAGTAATCAAAGACATAGGTAGATTTGAAATATGTAAG
>Ga0116227_10006091_pt1 | contig 24735 bp, 28 predicted proteins | sample S1TSphgellanicum_FD_89693 | JGI IMG/M metagenome (GOLD analysis project Ga0116227, IMG submission 89693) | Host-associated microbial communities from peat moss isolated from Minnesota, USA - S1T2_Fb - Sphagnum magellanicum MG | ecosystem: Host-associated > Plants > Peat moss > Unclassified... | reverse complement strand
TGGATTTGCGTGCGCAGCATGATGGCGCAGGGACGCCTGACGAGATCCAAGTCGCCGTCCTGCAGGGCGGCCGCCTGTTTCTCGCGACCGCGCAGCTTGCGACAAAGCTGCCGCCGATCGCTGCCTGCGACGCCATCTGGCAGGCCTATGAAAAGCGCGCAAGCGATCATCCGAACGGGCCATCCATTGAGCGGCGCGAGCGAGCAGTTTCGGATTTCACGCGCTGCTATCGCGCCCGCGCCAAGACGCAAGGCTTCTTCAAGGATGTTCTGCGCCAGGCGCAGGCTCTCGCGGACGCGTTTCCGACGCCTTGATGGCGCTTAGCCTTGCGGTGATCCTGCGCGGCAATTATGGATTGCGCACTTCCAGCCTGCGACCGACCCGTCTTCATGAGCGATATCGGCACATTCCTGATGTGTTTTCGTGAGCGCAAGATCGCGACGTTCAAGCGCGCGCTTTTCGAGGAGATCTTCAGCCGCGGCGCCTTCATCCCGTCTTCGGGAAATAGCGACATAGAATATGCGGACGGCTATACGGATGTCAGCATAGATGACGGCGAAGACATCAGCTCGCTCAATTTCAGCCGCGCCTGGGGCGATACGTTCATTGCCCATTTGCTGGAGCTCGCCGATCGGTCGGGGTCCGGCATCATAGTGCCGAGCGAGGATAGGCATTTGGTCGTCACCGATGCCAAGCTCGAACGGCATATGCCCTTCGATCTCATGGAAGCCGGTTTCGATGTCGCGACGACGCCTGAGGACTATCGCCGCATTCTCGACTGGGAGGAGCCAGACCCCGCAGCGGTCGCCGCGCAGCTCGCGCGCAATGCGGCCGCGCGCGCCAAGGGCACGACTCGTCCGCGCCGCTTCTGGCCGTTCCGGATCAATGGCGCGTTCGACTAAACGCTGACAGATTGATCTCTAACGAGATGCCTTGTGTTAAGATGGAAAAACAAGACAGGTTTTGCCGCAATGAGAACATTCGAAGCAAAGGTCACGACCAAAGGCCAGATCACCCTTCCCACGAAATTGCGTGAGGGCATGAGATTGCAACTCGGTGACAAGGTTCTTTTTATCGAATCGGCTGACGGCACGGTCCGCATGGAAGCCAAAAATGCCGCGCTTCTCCACCTGCGCGGGATCGTCAAAGGCAAGACGGTTTCGGTCACCGGCACACAGATCGCGAAGTGGATCAAAGCAAGCCGCGAAGCGCGGATTGATCCGAAGCGGCGATGACCATCTTCAAAGAGAGAAATAGCCCATGCCCTTGAGCTTTCCCCGCGCCGCCTATGCCGACATGTTCGGCCCGACGACCGGCGACAAGATACGGCTTGCCGATACCTCGCTCTTCATCGCGGTCGAGCGCGATTTCACGATCTATGGCGAGGAGGTGAAGTTCGGCGGCGGCAAGGTCATTCGCGACGGCATGGGCCAGAGTCAGGTGTCGAACGCGCAAGGCGCCGCCGATACCGTCATCACCAATGCGGTCATCCTCGATCATTGGGGCGTGGTCAAAGCCGACGTCGCTTTGAAGGAAGGCCGCATAGCGGCGATCGGCAAGGCCGGCAATCCAGACATACAGCCGGGCGTCGACATCATCATCGGCCCCGGCACCGAGATCATCGCGGGCGAGGGCAAGATCCTCACCGCCGGCGGCTTCGACACGCATATCCATTTCATCTGCCCGCAGCAGATCGAGGAAGCGCTGATGGCCGGCATCACCTCGATGCTCGGCGGCGGCACCGGCCCCGCGACGGGCACCTATGCGACGACCTGCACGCCCGGCCCTTGGCACATTGCGCGGATGATCGAGGCGGCCGACGACTTTCCGATGAATCTCGGCTTTGCCGGCAAGGGCAATGCATCGCTGCCGGCCGGCCTCGTCGAGCAGGTCGAAGCGGGCGCCTGCGCGCTCAAGCTGCATGAGGATTGGGGAACGACACCGGCCGCGATCGATTGCTGCCTCTCTGTCGCCGACGATCACGACGTGCAAGTGATGATCCATAGCGACACGCTGAACGAGTCGGGCTTCGTCGAGGAAACCATCAAGGCCTTCAAGGGCCGCACCATCCATGCCTTCCATACGGAAGGCGCGGGCGGCGGCCATGCGCCGGATATCATCACCGTGGCCGGCCTCGAGAACGTCTTGCCCTCCTCGACCAATCCGACACGGCCCTTCACCATCAACACGCTCGACGAGCATCTCGACATGCTGATGGTCTGCCATCATCTCGATCAGGCGATTCCGGAGGATCTCGCCTTTGCCGAGAGCCGCATTCGCAAGGAGACGATCGCAGCGGAAGACATTTTGCACGATCTCGGCGCCCTTTCGATGATGTCCTCCGACAGCCAGGCCATGGGCCGCGTCGGCGAGGTCATTATCCGCACGTGGCAGACGGCGGATAAGATGAAGCGCCAGCGCGGCGCGCTGGCCGAAGAGCGCGGCGATAACGACAATGCCCGCGCCAAGCGCTATATCGCGAAATACACGATCAACCCGGCGATCGCGCATGGCGTTGCCGGCCATATCGGCTCGGTCGAGCCGGGCAAGCTCGCCGATCTGGTTTTATGGTCGCCGGCTTTCTTCGGCGTGAAGCCGGATCTCGTCATCAAAGGCGGCGCGATCGCGGCTGCCGCGATGGGCGACCCCAATGCCTCGATCCCGACGCCGCAGCCCGTGCATTACCGCCCGATGTTCGGCGCCTTCGGCGGCGCCCGGTTCGCCACATCCTTGACCTTCGTCTCCAAGACGTCGCTCGACAAGGGATTGGCCGCGAAGCTGCGCGTCGCCCGCCCGCTCGTCGCCGTCGAGAACACGCGCGGCGGCATTTCCAAGAAAAGCATGATTCACAACGATGCCACGCCGAAGATCACCGTCGATCCCGAAACCTATATCGTCACCGCCGATGGCGTTGTGCTGACCTGCGAGCCGGCCGAAACCCTGCCGATGGCGCAACGCTATTTCTTGTTTTGATCTACGACTCGAAGGGCGCCGTGTGCAATCCTTTCCCGCGTCCTGGATCTTCTGGGCCTTGCTGTCCGCAGGCTTTGCTGCGCTGACGGCGATCTTCGCCAAGCTCGGCGTCACGAATGTCAATTCGGATTTCGCAACCTTTCTGCGCACCCTCGTGATCGTCGTGGTGCTCGCTTGCATCCTCGCGGCTTTTCATGAATTCCAACCGCTCGCGACGATCTCGCCGCGCACCTACCTCTTTCTCGCGCTGTCCGGGCTTGCAACCGGCGCGTCCTGGCTCTGCTACTTCCGGGCGCTGAAGATCGGCGATGCGGCGCGCGTCGCGCCGATCGACAAGCTGTCGACGGTTCTCGTTGCGCTGTTCGGCGCGGTATTTCTCGCTGAACGATTGTCGCCGCTGAATTGGCTCGGCGTGGCCTGCATCGCCGCCGGCGCCTTGCTCGTTGCCTATCAAGGCTGAAACGCGGCGGGTCGCCGCAGAGAAAGGCCGTGGCCGCAGCGCGATAAACATCTATACTGAGCTAAAGACCTCTTTCATCTCAACGGCCTCTACATGCGCAAATGGGAAGTGCTCTTCACCGCGACGAAGATCTATAAAGGTCTCGAGCTCGATTTTTTCGAGCATCCGGAGACCGAGCCGCCGCCGACACTGGAAAAGTATGACATTCTCGCTTTCGAGATCGTATTGCGCCGCCAGAAGTTCGAAGGGCGCGTCGTCGAGGTGCGCGACAATGGCGATGCGGTGATCGAGGCGCAAGGCACGCTCTGGCGCATCTCGAAGCCGACCGAGACCGAGAAGGTGCATCCTGTGCAGACGAAAATGCGCGTCCATATCTGGATGGTGCGCGAGGAGATGCGCTAGCGAGTGTCTCGAGGCGCGCTCAATCCGGCAGGATTGCGACAGCACGCGTCCACCCGCCCGAGGCAGCGTGGATCTTGACCGGAAAACACGCGACGGTGAAGCCGGTTGCAGGCAGCGCCTCGAGATTATGCAGCTTCTCGAGATGGCAATAACCGATATCGCGCCCGGTCTTATGGCCCTCCCAGATCAGGCTCGGATCCTTGGTCTCGGCAAAGCGTTTCGCCGTCGCGCTGAACGGCGCATCCCAGCTCCAGCCGTCTATGCCGGTCAGACGAATTCCGCGCTCGAGCAGATAGAGCGTCGCCGCGCGGCCCATGCCGCAACCGCTGTCGAGGTAATCGGGCGCGCCGAATCGCTCTCCCGCGCGGGTGTTGATCAAGACGATCTCCAGCGGCGCCAGCGTGTGGCCGATACGTTTGAGCTCGGCCTCGATATCCTCGGGCATGGCGATAGAGCCATCGGGCAAATGCCGGAAATCGAGCTTGACGCCGGGGCGGAAGCACCAATCGAGCGGCACTTCGTCGATGGTGATGGCGCGCTTGCCGCCATCCATCGTCGGGTGGAAATGCCACGGCGCGTCGAGATGCGTGCCGTTATGCGTCGACAAGGTCACCGTCTCCATCGCCCAGCCCTTGCCATCCGGTAATTGCTCGGGCTTAAGGCCGGGAAACAAGGCAGCGACCTGCGGCGCGGTCTCCTCATGCGTGTGATAGGTGATCGACGGCTTCATGAAGGGCGGGTCCGCCGGCACGTCGTTTTGGATCGCGACCGAAATATCGATGATCTTGACCATGGCGGGTCCTTTCAAGCGCGGCACATCGGGAGCGGCATTATGGGGACAAGCCGAAATCGGTTTTGACCGCGTCCCGCGGGTCCTTTATCGATTCTCCATTCTCAGGTGAATGGCCATGGCGCAAGTGAGCGTGACGATTGCAGGCCATGTCTATCGCATGGCCTGCGCGGAAGGCGAGGAACCCCATCTCCAGGACCTCGCGGAAAAATTCGATGCACGCATCATGACGCTGAAGCAAAGCTTCGGCGAGATCGGCGATCAGCGTCTCACCGTGATGGCGGCAATCACCGTGGCCGACGAGCTCGTCGAGGCGCAACAACGGATCGCGTCGCTGGAAGCGGAGCTGGCGGAGCTCAGGAGCGATGCCTCGCTGCTCTTGAACGGACGCGACGAGTGGGCCGACCGGCTCGCCGAATCGCTCGATGATGTCGCCTCGCGGATCGAGCGCGTTGCGCATGGCCTGAACAATTCAGGGCGGGGCTAGACGAGGCGGGTACTTGGTCCCAGGCCTCGATGGTGCGTCAGTCTCGCACGCATCAAGGCAAGCGCCATGGGACGATTTCTCCACGGCTGCCCCGACGACGGAGGCGATCAGCCAACTATTCGATTTTCTCGTTCGGATAGACGCCCCAAAGATTCGCCTGCTGGATATAGCCATCGAATCCTTCGCCTGAAATCCGACACCAGGCGCCGTCGCAGCTCCGCAGCGACGCGATGACCTGCGGCTGCAGCCGCGCCACGACACCCGAATCGGTGCGCGGCTTCAGATAAAGCGTGAGATCTTCGCCCTTCTTCCAAGGCGCCACCAAAGCCGTGCGGCGTCCCGACAAAAGCGAGTGGAGCACCCAACCTTCGGTTCCTTCGGAATCGCGGACTTTGCGCCAGATCTCGAATTCGGCGGTGATCTCGACCGGCAGGCCGGCACGCTGAAAAACCCAGCTCGTGCGATGCTCCTTCGAGGGGCCTTCGCGCAAGTTCACACGGTCCGATTTCAGGCTGACATAACGCGGCACGGGCAAGCCGCTCGCCAGGCCGACCGAATCGGCACGCGCCGGTCCCAGCCAACCGAAGCTCGCGCAGAAAACCACCCACGCGGCCAGGAGGAAGGAACGCCGAGGGGTGAGGCGAACGGCCTCGTCTGCGTGCCCGCGTCCCTTCATCCAAAGCCCTCCACCGGCATCCAACCAGGCCGCCGACCGCCGGAGTGCGGCTTTTGTCTTCGGCGTCGCATCTGCTAGAGCAAGGTTATGCAAGCCGCGCGATGCGAGAGCGGCCCGGATAGTCGGTTTCTGCTCTGCGCGCACGAGGTTAAAACCAGGTGAATGAGGCAGAATATAGCGTGGGTGCCGGGATGCCGCAGACGCCTCAGTCAGGCCGGCGCGGTCGGCGCAGAAAGGCCGCAACAACGTGAATACGGGCCGCAAGAAACCGCTCGTCGTCGTGACCCGCAGGCTGCCGGATGTCACCGAGACGCGGATGCGCGAATTATTCGAGGCGCGGCTCAATGTCGACGACAAGCCGATGACGCCGGACGAGCTGGTTGCCGCGATGCGCGAAGCCGACGTGCTGGTTCCGACGGTGACCGATCGACTCGACGCTGCCTTGCTCGAGCGCGCCGGCGATCAGCTCAAGCTGATCGCCAATTTCGGCAATGGCGTCGACAATATCGATGTCGGCGCCGCGCTCAACCGCGGCATCACGGTGACCAATACGCCGGGCGTGCTGACCGAGGACACAGCCGACATGACGATGGCGCTGGTCCTCGCCGTGGCGCGGAGAATCGTCGCCGGCGCCGAGTTTATTCCACAGGGTACCTGGGGCGGCTGGTCGCCAACCTTCATGCTCGGGCGGCGCATCACCGGCAAAAGGCTCGGCATCGTCGGCATGGGCCGGATCGGCCAGGCAGTAGCGCGCCGCGCCAAAGCTTTCGGGTTGCAGATCCATTATCACAACCGTCGGCGTCTTGCGCCTGCCGTCGAGGAGGGGCTCGAAGCAACCTATTGGGATTCGCTCGACCAGATGCTGGCGCGCATGGACATCGTCTCGGTCAATTGCCCGCATACGCCGGCGACCTATCACCTGCTTTCGGCGCGGCGCCTGAAGCTGATGCGCAAGGACGCGATCCTCATCAATACGGCGCGCGGCGAGATCATCGACGAGGCGGCCTTGACCCGCATGCTGGAAGAGGGCGAGCTGGCCGGGGCCGGTCTCGACGTCTTCGAGCAAGAGCCCGCCGTCTCGCCGAAGCTCGTGAAGCTCGCCAAGGCCGGCAAGGTGACGCTGCTGCCGCATATGGGATCGGCCACGACGGAAGGGCGGATCGACATGGGCGAAAAGGTCATCATCAATGTGAAGACCTTCATGGACGGCCACCGGCCGCCCGATCGCGTCCTTCCGCATATGCTCTGAGGCGCCGCCGAAGAGGCGCGAGAACGGCCCCTTGAAGCGGATCGGATCGTGGCCATATTGGTTGGCGGGCGCCTTTCGGGGGCCCTCTCCACGAAGGCCTGAGGGCTTCGCGATGTCACGAATGCCTATGCTGAATTCACCCTTTTTGCTCGGATTCGATGAAATCGAACGCGCAATCGACAGGGTGACACGAACCGCCGATGGCTATCCGCCCTATAATATCGAGCGGATATCCAAGACCGAAACCGAAGCGGAGCGGCTGCGCATCACGCTTGCCGTCGCGGGCTTCACCCGCGAGCAGCTCGAGGTCACGGTCGAAGACGGACAGCTCGTCATTCGCGGCCGCCAGCAGGACGACCAAGAGAACGGCAAGGAGCGTTTCTACCTGCACCGCGGCATCGCGGCACGGCAATTCCAGCGCGTGTTTCTCCTTGCCGAGGGCATGCAGGTGGCGAGCGCGGATCTGATGAACGGTCTTCTCTGCGTCGATCTCATCCGGCCGCAGCCGGAACGAATCATCCGGAAGATCGATATCTCGGCGCGAGACTAGCGGGTTCGCGCCTTCGCAAGCGGGTCTCTCGAAGACCGCAGAAGGAGTTGTCATGTTGAACGAATCAAAGCCCGTGCCGGCGCCTTTGCTCACAGTCGAGCAGCTCGCGAATCTGGGCGGCGGCCGGGTCGCCTATGTGAAGCCCTTCCTCTCCGAGGAAATCGGCAAGCTGTTTCCGATGGTTCCCCCGATTGCGCCGGGCCAGCAGCTTTTCGCGCTTTTGAACGCCGACGGCACCCCCATCGTGCTCACCGATTCGCGTGACGCCGCCATCGCCAACGCGCTCGAGCACGAGCTGCAAATGGTGAGCCTCCACTAAGCGCGCGCCGCTGCATCGGTCGCCCGCGCGGGCGACCCGCCGCGTGACCGCGCAAGCGCTTGCACGCCTCGCCGCGTTCATTTATGCGGCCTTATGGCCTGGCTCAATGCGCTCGTCCAAGGTGTTCTGCTCGGCGGGCTCTATGCGCTCTTCGCAGCCGGCCTTTCGCTGATCTTCGGCGTGATGCGCCTCGTCAATATCGCGCATGGCGATTTCGTCGTGCTCGCGGCCTATCTCGCGCTCGTCATCGTGCAGGCGACGGGCCTCTCGCCGCTTTCCGCCGCGATCCTCGTCGTGCCGCTGATGGCGCTGTTCGGCTACGCGCTGCAGCGCCTCTTGCTCAATCCGACGCTCGGCAAGGATCTGCTCGCGCCGCTGCTCGTCACCTTCGGCCTCTCGATCATCCTGCAGAACGGCCTGCTGCTCGGCTTCACCGCCGACAGCCGGCGGCTCTCCGCCGGGCCGATCGAGACGGCGAGCGTCGAGCTCATCTCCGGATTGCGCCTCGGCCTGCTTCCGCTCGCGATGTTCGCGACAGCGGTCGTCGTGATCTTCGCGCTCGACTTCGTCTTTGCGCGCACGCGCCTCGGCCGCGCCTTTCGGGCCGTCTCGGACGACGCCGAAATCGCCCAGCTCATGGGGCTCGACAATCGCCATGTCTATGGCCTCGCCATGGCGCTCTCCGCCGGGCTCGTCGCCATAGCCGGGATCTTTCTCGCGATCCGCACCAATTTCGATCCCGCGATGGGGCCGGCGCGCCTCATCTTCGGCTTCGAGGCGGTAATCATCGGCGGCCTCGGCAATCTCTGGGGGACGCTTGCCGGCGGCATCGCGCTCGGCCTGGCGCAATCGCTCGGCGCCGAGATCGATCCCGGCTGGCAGATCCTCGCCGGCCATCTTCTCTTCTTCCTTATCCTCGCCCTCCGCCCGTGCGGCTTGTTTCCGCGGATGGACGGATGAGCGATTTCCGCATCGTCCGCGCGACCCGCACGAGCCGGATCGCCGCGCTCGTCGCGCTCGTCGCGGTCCTCCTCCTCGCTGCAGCACCCTGGTGGGCCGGGCGCGCCAATCTCCGGCTTTTCGGCGAGATCTATGCCTTCGCGGCCTTGGCGAGCTTGTGGAACCTGCTCGCCGGCTATACGGGCCTCGTCTCCGTCGGCCAACAAGCCTATGTCGGATTCGGCGGCTATGTGCTCTTCACGCTCGCGATCTTTGCCGGCGTTCCGCCGCTGCCGGCAGTTCTCGCCGCAGGACTTTGCGGCGGCCTTCTCGCGGCGCTCCTCGCGCCGCTGCTGTTTCGGCTGCAAGGCGCCTATTTCGCCATCGGCACCTGGGTCGCCGCCGAGGTGCTGCGGCTTGCTTTCGCGCAGGTCGCCGCGCTCGGCGGCGGCTCCGGCACGAGCCTTCCGGCGACGGTCATGACCGGCATCGCGGCCGACCGCGCGCTGCGCGAATCGATCGTCTATTGGGCGGGCCTTCTGCTCATGCTCGGCATTATCGGCTTCGTGATTGCGCTTCTGCGGTCCCGCGCGGGCCTCGCGCTGACCGCGATTCGCGACAATGCGCTCGCCTCCGAAAGCCTCGGCATCGACATCGCCCGTGCCAAGCTCTTCGTCTATGTCGCGGCGGGTGCTGCGACCAGCATGCTCGGCGCGCTGATCTTCCTGCAGAAGCTGCGCATTTCGCCCGACGCCGCCTTCAGCGTCAACGACTGGACGGCTTATGTGATCTTCATCGCCGTGATCGGCGGCCTCGGCACGATCGAAGGCCCGATCATCGGCACGCTTCTGTTTTTCCTCTTGCGCGAGACGCTCGCCGATCTCGGCACGCTCTATCTGCTCGTCCTCGGCGCCGTCGCGATCGCGGTGATGCTGAAGGCGCCGAAGGGCCTCTGGGGCAGTTTCGCGGAGAAGACCGGGATCGCCCTCGTCCCGATCCGCCGGCGCGTGCTTTTCGAGCCGCGCCTCTCTGCCCACGCGGGCAGCGAAGGGTGATGGCGGCGACGGCGAAAATCGCTATGCTGCCGGCAGCGAACACCTCAAAGGAGCCCGTTTATGCTGGCAGAGATGCAAGGACCGGCGCTCGCTGCGCTCTCATGCGGCAAGGCCTCGATTCTGATCGTGCTCCTGCACGGGCGCGGCGCCAATGCCGACGACATGATCAATATGGGGCTCAATTGGCAGCCTATCATTCCCAAGGCCGAGGTCGTGGCGCTCAACGCGCCGTTTCCCTATCCGGGCTCGGAGAAGGGTCGCGAATGGTTCAGTCTGGAAGACAGGAGCCCCGCCGCGATCGAGGCCGGGCTGCGCGCCTCCGCGAAGCTCCTCGACGAGGCGATCAGCGAGATGCTGGCGCAGCGGCGGGTCGACGAGTCGCATCTGGCGCTTGTCGGTTTCTCGCAAGGCGCCACCATGGCGCTGCATGTCGGCCTGCGCCGGCCGAAGCCGCCGGCCGCCCTCGTCGCGATCGCAGGGTCTTTGAAGCTGCCCGAGACGCTTGCCGGCGAGATCACCTGCCGCCCGCAGACGCTGTTGATCCATGGCGATGCCGACGAGGTCGTGCCCTATGCCTGCCTCGCGGAAGCCAAGGCGGCGCTCGCGGCGCAGGACGTGCCGGTCAAGTCGCTCACCCGCAAGGGCATCGGCCACACGGTCGATGACGCGGCGGTGATGAAGATGGGCGAATATCTGTGCGCCAATCTCATCATCAAGAAGAAACCCGCGGCGCATGACGATCATGATCACGACCATGATGATCATGACCACGACGATCACGATCATGAGCACGACGATCATGAGGATCATGATCATGACGCGCATGACCACGCCCATTGAGGTCAGGCGTTCGAATCTCTTCGGGCGCGCCATTCTGGATTTTGCTCGCCGCAGCGCGAGCGCGCAGGAATGGCGCGTTCGGCAAGCCTAAACTTTGGATCGGGGAGCTCGGCTTACCTGCCCCCGCACGTACTCACGCAGCGCGCGGTTGATACGTGTCTGATACCCTTCATTGGATGCCGTCTGGCTCTTGAACCAGGCCAAGACATCCGCATCGAGCCGAAGCGTAAGCTGTTGCTTGACGGGCCGATAGAAAAGGCCGCGCTCGGCGCCAGACCAGTCCGGAAGTTCCGGCGCGTCCGATGTGTCGATGGCATCATCGCGGAGCGCCGCCAGCGACTTGAGTTCCGCCCGCTGCTCTGGCGTCAATCGCTTAGAAGTTCCCTTCTTCATAGGCTCTCCTTTCATGTGCGGTCGCCTTGCGGGCGCCGATGATGCGGCCGATCGGTTCGCCTTCATCAGATCCTTCCGGCCAGGTATGAACGACGAGCAGCAACACCAGCCCAACGAGGCCGATCGTGTGCCAACGATCGCCGTCCGGGTGCGGGTCCGGCTTTGATGCGTGGAAAATCTGGCTAGAAAGAAGCACGGCATGGCCGAGCGCATTTGGTCGGTGCAGGACGCGAAGAATCGCTTCAGCGAGGTCGTCGAGGCCGCGCGGCGCTTGCCGCAGACGGTCACCAAGCACGGCAAGCCCGCCGTGGTCGTCATGGACGTGGCGGAGTACGAGCGCTTGCGCCACCTCGAACGCGCGCAGGCACCGTCCTTTGTCGATGCGTTGCTCGCCATGCCGCGGGATGACGGCGATTTTCCGCGCCGTAATGTGCGGATGCGCGATCTCGATCTCTGATGTTCCTGATCGATACCGTCACGCTATCCGAACTGCGCAGGCGGGAGCGCGATCCGTTGGTCGTCAAATGGTTCGAACGGCAGCGAGCGACCGATCTTTTTCTGAGCGTCATCAGCATTGGCGAAATAGAGCGCGGCATTACGCAACAGCGCACAATCGGCTGGAGGCTCAAGCGCGCTTGATTTCCGCATATTGAAGAACGCAAATGGCCCCGCAGTCCGTCGAGCCTCGTGTCCATCACAGCATCCAACCGGTGACGAATCTCGGCACGCTCTCGCCGGTTCGTATGGCCCTCGCATGGGCTAATCCGCGAGCCCCAAGACGAACGCCAAAGCAATGCCGAGCCGAGCCATGTCCTGGTGGCCGAGACGTCCAATCTTCTGCCCGATTCGTTCGCGTCTCACCGTGACCGGCTTATCAGCCATCACCTGCGATTTGAGCCGCAATCCATTTTCAGGCTTCGGCTCGATCGTGACGCGAAAATCCGGGGCGTCCGCCAAGTCGGAAGTTAACTGGCAAAGCACGACGGACGCATGGCGCTGCGGAAAGGCGTCCGTCTGCACGATGACGGCCGGGCGGGGCTTCCCATAGTCGCCCGTCGCAGCAACAGTCACCACGTCACCGCGTCGCATCTGCGTCAAACTCCGAGACCGACTCGATCCACTGCAATGCGTCGCGCTCGCGATCGGGGACGAGGCCGGCGACCTGCTTTGCCACCCGTCGTCGCACCGACCGAGAACGGGCGTCGGCCACCACGAGACGTAGCTCGCGCAGTCCGCCTGCGCGCCGCCGCTGCCGCATCATCCGCATCCTTTCGGCTGGCGCCGTCATTGGACTTCCTTCTGTAACGCGTTACTTTGTAACGCGTTACATGCCTGAAGACAAGGGCTTGCGGCAGCGCGCAGGACGCGTCGGTCGAACCAAAAGGTTGCCGCAAGCGCGGCCGCCCCCCGCGCGGCCGCACTGGCATTCCGGCGCGATCCGCCCTACATCTAGGGACGCGGAGCTGCGGGGTACGTGTTGGACCAGTATTCCCGGGGCCTTATCGATCTCTCTGGGAGCTGTCCCTGGCCTCGCCCGTGGGCTTGGCCACACGGCGCCCACCTACTGTGTAGGTTTCCCGGGATCGATGTCCCACGGCCTTGGCGGCCCCGCGCATGGTTTTTTCTCTCTCCGGCATGAATTCGGCGGATCAGAAAGCGTCCTTACGGCGGCAGGCTTTGGCCCGTCGCGGACTCGTCACCGCAGCCGAAGCGCAGGCCTTCGCCCAGCGGCTCGCCGAAATCGGCATGGGCCTCGCCGCCGAGACCAAAGCGGCGCTCGTCGCCGCCTATCGGCCGATCCGCGACGAGGCCTCGCCCCTCCTCCTCCTCGAGAGGCTGGCAGAAGCCGGCGTCGCGACGGCGCTGCCCGTCGTCGGTGAGCCCGACCAGCCCCTCATCTTCCGGCTCTGGAAAACCGGCGAGCCACTCATTGCGGGCCGCATGGGCATCGAGGAGCCCGTCGTCTCCGCTCCCGAGGGTCTGCCGGATCTCATCTTCATGCCGCTGGCCGCCTATGATCAAACCGGCCATCGTCTCGGCTACGGCGCCGGGTTCTATGACCGCACGCTGGCACGCCTGCGCGGGATGAAGGCCATCACCGCGGTCGGCATCGGCTTTTCGGTCCAGGAATTGCCTGCCATACCTTTCGAAGCGCATGACGAGCCGCTCGATTACATTGTGACCGAGCGCGCCGTGATCGCCTGCGCCAAAGGTTCGTGAATGCGTCTTTTGTTCATCGGCGACGTGGTCGGCCGGGCCGGACGGACGGTGCTGCTCGAGGAGGTGCCGAAGCTGCGCGCCGCCTGGGGGCTCGACTGCGTGATCGTCAATGGCGAGAACGCCGCCGGCGGCTTCGGCATAACCGAGACGATCTGCGGCGAATTCCTGAATGCGGGCGTCGATTGCGTCACGCTCGGCAACCACGCCTTCGATCAGCGCGAGGCGCTCGTTTTCATCGAGCGCGAGCGGCATTTGATCCGGCCCATCAATTACCCGCCGGGCACGCCCGGCTGCGGCGCCACGCTCATCGAGACCGCGAAGGCTGAGCGGGTGCTCGTCGTCAACGTCATGGGCCGCGTCTTCATGGATGCGATGGACGACCCTTTCGCCGCGATCGAGAAGGAGCTCGCCGCCTGCGCGCTCGGGCAGGCCTGCGATGCGGTCGTCGTCGATCTCCACGCCGAGGCGACGAGCGAGAAACAGGCCTTCGCGCATTTCGTCGACGGCCGCGCCTCGCTCGTCGTCGGCACCCACACGCATGTGCCCACCGCCGACCACCAGATCCTACCGCATGGCACGGCCTATATGAGCGATGCCGGCATGACCGGCGATTACGACTCGGTGATCGGCGTCGAGAAGGACGAGCCGATCCGCCGCTTCACCCGCAAATTGCCGGGCTCGCGCATGGAGCCGGCAGGCGGCGCCGCGACGCTCTGCGGCGTGGCCGTCGAAACGGACGCCACGGGACTGGCGGTCAAGATCGCGCCGGTCCGCGTCGGCGGCCGCCTGTCGCAGGCAAGGCCGGATTTCTGGGGCTAGCCGCCAACGCCGGGCAGCTCCAGCCGCCGCGGCGCGGCCGGTTGTCGCCTTTCGCCGCGCGTATTAGATGAAGGACGTCGGTAGCGAAGCGGGAAAGGCAGGATGGCAGGGCACAGTCAGTTCAAGAACATCATGCATAAGAAGGGCAAGCAGGACGCGATCCGCTCCAAGCTCTTCTCGAAGCTCGCCCGCGAAATCACCGTCGCCGCCAAGCTCGGCCTGCCGGATCCTGCGATGAACGCGCGGCTGCGCTCCGCCGTCATCGCGGCGCGCGTCGAGAACATGCCGAAAGACAATATCGAGCGGGCGATCAAGAAGGCGTCGGCCGCCGATGCCGAGAATTATGACGAGGTGCGCTACGAGGGCTATGCGCCGGGCGGTGTCGCGGTGATCATCGAGGCCTTGACCGATAATCGCAACCGCACCGCCGGCGAGGTGCGCTCCTATTTCACCAAGGCCGGCGGAGCGCTGGCCGAGACCGGCGCCGTCTCCTTCATGTTCGATCACGTCGGCACGATCGAGTTCGAGGCCAAGGCTGCCTCGGAAGATGCGATGATGGAAGCCGCGATCGAGGCCGGCGCCGAGGACGTCGCGTCGGGCGAAGACGGGCATACGATCATCACCGCGCTCGAAAGCCTACGCGAGGTGGCGCAGGCGCTCGAGACGAAATTCGGCGAGCCACGCAAGGTCGGCCTCGTCTGGAAGCCGCAAAACACCATTTCCGTCGACGACGAGGCAGGCGAGAAGATCCTGCGGCTCGTCGGCGCGCTCGAGGACAATGACGACGTGCAGAACGTCTACGCCAATTTCGAGATCTCCGACGCGCTCGTGGCGAAGCTCGGGGGCTAGAGCTGCCGCTCCAGCCTTTGTTTGTGCATCGGATTGATCCCAAAACCGGGGCCACTTTTGGGTCCGCTGCTCTAACTCCGCGTGGCTTCGCTCGCCGGCGCGATGCAGGCTTCGAGCGCCCGCGTGATCTTGTCGAGATCGACCGGCTTCAAGAGGACCTCGTCAATGCCTGCAGCCTTCGCCGCGGCGCCGTTTTTGTCGAAAGCATCGGCGGTCAGCGCGATAAGGCGGGTCGGCCGAAGCTGCGCCGCGGCCTCGGCGCGCCGGATCTGCCGCGCCGCCTCGATGCCGTCGAGACCCGGCATGCGAATATCGAGGAAGATCGCATCGAAGGGCGGCCGCCAGCCTTCAAACGCGCTGAGCGCATAGGCGACGGCCGCCTCGCCGTCTATGGCGCGGGTGACCGTCGCGCCGAGCTTCTCGAAATGCCGCGTCGCCAAGAGCGCGTTGATGTCGTTATCCTCGGCGAGCAGGATCTCGCGCCCGGTGAAACGCGGCGGCGCCTGCAGATGCAGGATATCGCCTTGTGCGACCGCCTCCTGTTCTTCCGGCGCGAGCCGCGCCAAAAGCGAGCGCGAGCGCACTGGCTTGACGAGCCAGCCGTCGAAATCCTGCACCGGGTTGCGGCCGAGCGCGCGCCGCTCGAAAGGCGAGAAGAGGACGAGGCTGCGGGCGACGCCCGCCGCGCGCGCCGCCTCGCCGATGCGATGCGTCGTGCCTTCGCCGAGCGCGCAATCGACGATGACAAGATCGGGCGGCGCCTGCGACGCGTCGAGATGCGCCAAGGCGGCCGCCTCGCCCTCGACATGCGTCACCACGGCGCCGGCTTCCGCGAGCCGCGCGCCGAGATAGGGCGCCTCGAAGGGCGATGCCGCGACGATGAGCGCGCGGCGGCCGGCAAGCTGCGTCGCCGCCGGCGGCTCAGGCCGATCGGCGATGCGCAGCGGCAAGGTGAAGGCGAAGGTCGAGCCCTCGCAGGAGCTTGCCTCGAGGGTCAAGCGACCACCCATGCGTTCGACGAGCCGCTGCGAGATGGCGAGGCCGAGGCCTGTGCCGCCATGCCGGCGCGTCGTTGAGCCGTCGCCTTGCTCGAATTCCTCGAAGATCGCGGCGCGCCGATGCTCCGGAACGCCGGGGCCGGTATCGACCACCCTGAATTGCAGGCGATCCTCGCCGAGCCGCAGCACGCGCAGGCCGACACCGCCGGCCTCCGTGAATTTCACCGCATTGCCGGCGAGGTTGATGAGCACTTGGCGCAGCCGCGCCGCGTCGCCGATGAGATAGTTTGGCACGTCGGCGGCAAGCGAGCCCGCGATATCGAGCCCTTTGCCCTGCGCGCGCGGGGCTAGAAGCTCGACGACGCCTTCAACCAGCGCGACGAGATCGAAAGGCTCTTCGGCGAGATCGATGCGGCCCGCCTCGATCTTGGAGAAATCGAGCATCTCGTCGATCAGCGAGGCGAGTGCCGAGCCGGAGCTGCGGATCGCCTCGATATAGGTCTTCTGCTCGGCCGAAAGCGAGGTGCCGTTCAAAAGCTCGGCCATGCCGATAATGCCGTTCAGCGGCGTGCGGATCTCGTGGCTCACATTGGCGAGAAAACGCGACTTGGCTTCGCTCGCGGCTTCCGCCCGCGCGCCTGCGGCATGCGCCTCTTTCAGCTCCCAGATCTCGTCGCGCAGCGCTTCGAGCTCATGGCCGGCATGGTCGGCGCGGGCGAGCAGACGCCGCCGCTCGACGAGAAGCAGGATAGAGAAACCCGCGGCAAAGCCGACCGCGGCAAGCGCCGCATCGGGGATTGGTGCGGTTGCAAACCCTACCAGAACCGAGGTGAGCGCGTCTTGGATCATGCCAATCTCCGCCGCAGAGGCGGCAGCGCGCAGCATGGCCGATCAGGCTTGCGATTTGGTTTCCGAGAAAGGCGCCCCGTTCCGCCGCGGGAAAAATTGCCCTTATTGCCCGGAGGCGCGGACCGCCTTCAATCGGTAGAGCGCTTCGAGAGCGTCGCGGGGCGTGAGCGCATCGGGATCGAGCGCGTCGAGCGCCTTCAGGAGAAGCTCGCCTTGCGCCCCCGCCGCAGATGCGGCGGGCTGCGGCGGCCGGACCGCGAAAAGCGGCAGGTCGGAGACGAGGCGCTCGACCGGCGCGCCGCGGTCGCTCGCCTCGAGCTCGGCAAGCAGCGTGCGGGCACGCGCGATGACGGCGGCCGGCAGCCCTGCGAGCTTTGCGACCTGAATGCCATAGGAGCGATCGGCGGCGCCCGGCGCGATCTCGTGCAGGAGCACGAGATCGCCGTTCCAATCGGTGACCCGCATCGTCAGGTTGACGAGCCGCGGCAGATGTTTGGCGAGATGCGTCAATTCGTGGAAATGCGTCGCGAAAAGCGCCCGCGCCCGCGTCGTGTCGTGCAGATGCTCCATCACGGCCCAAGCCAGCGAGAGCCCGTCGAAGGTGGCGGTGCCGCGGCCGATCTCATCGAGAATCACCAGAGAGCACGGCGTCGCCTGGTTGAGGATCGCCGCCGTCTCGACCATCTCGACCATGAAGGTCGAGCGGCCGCGCGCCAGATCGTCGGCGGCGCCGACGCGTGAGAAGAGCCGGTCGACAATGCCTATCCGCGCCTTCCGTGCCGGCACGAAGGAGCCCATCTGCGCCAGCACCGCGATCAAGGCGTTCTGTCTGAGATAGGTGGATTTGCCAGCCATGTTCGGGCCGGTGAGGACGGCGATGCGCCCGGCATCGGCTACAGGCGAGGTCAGGTCGCAATCATTGGCGACGAAGGGCTGGCCTTGCGTGGCGAGCGCCGCCTCGACGACCGGATGGCGGCCGGCCTCGACGACGAAGGCGAGCGAGGCGTCGATCTCAGGACGCACCCATTCGCGCGCCTCGGCCAACTCGGCGAGGCCGGCCGCGACGTCGAGCGCGGCAAGGGCTGCCGCCACGCGCTTGATCGCTATCTCTTCGGCGAGCACCAAGCCGGCGAGCCGATCGAAGATCTCAAGCTCCAAAGCGAGCGCGCGATCGGCGGCCGAGGCGATCTTGGCTTCGAGCTCGGCGAGCTCCGCCGTCGAGAAGCGCATCATGTCGGTCATCGTCTGGCGATGCACGAAAGTCGCGTTGAAGGGCGGCTTCAACAGACGCTCGCCCTGCGCCTGCGGCACCTCGATGAAGAAGCCGAGAAAATTATTATGCTTGAGCTTCAACTGACGGGTTTCGGCGAGGTCGCAATAGCTCGCCTGCAAGGCGGCGATGACGCGGCGGCTCTCGTCGCGCAGCGCGCGCGTCGCGTCGAGCTCGCCGTCATAGACCTGGCGGATGAAGCCGCCATCGCGGCGGTTGAGCGGCAGTTCGTCGGCAAGCGCCGCCGCGAGCGCTTCGGCAAGCCGCGGCGGGACGGCCGCAGCGCCCTCGGCCGCCTCCAGCAAGTCTTGCGGCAGCGGCTTATGCGCCGCGAGCCTTTGCGCGAGATCGCCGGCCGCCCGCAATCCGTCTCGCAAGGCGGCAAGATCGCGCGGACCGCCGCGGTTCAGCGCAATGCGCGACAAAGCGCGCGTGAGATCCGACGTGCCCTTCAAGGCGGCACGCAGATCCGCGCGCAAGGCGCGGCTGCCGACGAGGCTTTCGACAGCATTGAGCCGCGCGGCGATCGCCTGCGGATCAGTCAAGGGCGAAGACAGCCGCTCGGCCAGCAGGCGCGCGCCGGACGGCGTGACGCAGAAATCGATGGCGGCGATGAGGGAGCCGTCGCGGCTGCCCGCCAAGGTGCGCGTCAGCTCGAGATTGGCGCGGGTCGCCGCGTCGATTTCGAGCCGCGATTGCCGCTTGAGTCGGGACGGCAGGCTGAGCGCCGGGCGCGCGCCGATCTGCGTGCGCTCGATATAGAAAAGCGCCAAAGCCGAAGCGGCGATTTCCGCGCGGGAAAAGCTGCCAAGCCCTTCCAATGTGGCAAGCCCGAAATAATCGCGGATGCGCCGCTCGGCGGTGACGGCGTCGCCCGCGTCGCGGCCGAGCGGCGTCAAAGGCACGCGCATATCGGCGAGCGGGCGCGCCAGACACGCAAGCCCGCAAAGCGCCTCGGGCGCCACGACCTCGGAGGGCTCGATGCGCGCGATCTCGGCGGCGAGCGCGCCCTCGTCCGCCTCGCCGACCACGAAGGCGCCGGTCGAGATATCGAGCGCGGCGAGACCGAAGCTCCAGGCTTCGTCGGATTGGCGCAGGCCGGCAATCGCGAGCAGGCAATTGGCGCGGGCCGGATCGAGCAGCGTCTCTTCGGTAATCGTGCCCGGCGTCACGAGCCGCACGACATCGCGTCTGACGACGGATTTGCCGCCGCGCTTGCGCGCTTCCGCAGGATCCTCGAGCTGCTCGCAAACCGCGACGCGATGGCCGGCCGCGATGAGACGCTGCAAATATTCGTCGGCGCGGGTGACCGGCACGCCGCACATGCAAATATCCTTGCCCATATGCTTGCCGCGCTTCGTCAGCACGATGCCGAGCGTGCGCGAGGCGACCTCAGCGTCATCGAAGAAAAGCTCGTAGAAATCGCCCATCCGGTAGAAGAGCAGCGAGCCCGGATTGACCGCCTTGATCTCGATATATTGCGCCATCATCGGCGAGATCTTGCCGGCGCTCTCGTCGGCCTCCGCGTCCGCGCCGGTGTCGGGTGAGGGGGAAAGGCCGGCCGCCTTGCGCTTCGCCATGGGCGCAGCATAGCAAAACCGCGCCGCCGCGAACACTGGGGCAGCCTCATGCTACACAAGACGCACGAAGGCTACCTCCCGATGCATGGGACACGATCTGGTCCCGCAAGGAACTCGGCAGCGGTCTGATCAATGCAATAAAGAAACAATTGGGACTCAAATGACGCTGCGCTATCGCCTGAAACTCGAGCCCGACGACAATGATATGATACTCGTCACGAGTCCGGACTTGCCGATCGTCACCTATGGCGACACCGAGGCATCCGCGCTCAGCCAAGCGCGCGAGGCGGCCAAGACCATCCTCTCAAGCCTGATGGATGCCAAAGAGAATATTCCAATCGTCACGATCCCGCCGGGCGATCGTGGCCATGTCCTACGCCTGACACTCCAACGACCCTCAAGATCGAACTCTACCTAGCCCTTCGCGAGACCGGATTAACCCGCGCCGATCTGCAACGTCGCCTCGGATGGCAACGCGAATCTATCGACCGGCTTTTCCGTCTTGGTCATAATTCCAAGATCGAGCAAATCGACGAGGCCTTTCGCGCGATCGGCCGCGAGATCGACATCCATATTCGCCCCGCCGCCGCCTGAGAGCGCATTACGCCGGTAGCACAGAGATATGCCGCGACATGAAGAATAGGAGCGAAACGAGAGACGGTCGCAATCTGCAGCATCCTCCTCGACGGTGCGCGGTGATGGCATAGTGGCGAAACGAAACATGCCACGAATCCGCATCCGCACCCATCCGGGCGAGATCCTGAAAGAAGAGTTCCTCGTGCCGCTCGGGCTCAGCGCCAGCGCGCTTGCCGCCGCGATCGGCGTTCCGGCGAACCGGATCACGGAGCTCATTCGCGGTCGCCGCGACATGACGGCCGATACCGCCTTGCGTCTCGGCCGGTATTTCGATGTCGAGCCGGAACTCTGGCTCAACCTGCAGATGGCGCATGATCTTTCGAAGGCGCAGGCGGAGACCGATTACAAGGTGATCAAGCCGCGCCATGCGGCCTAGCGTGGGTATGTCAAGTGAAACGTCGCCTTGCGAGGACCGAAACGAGAGACGGCCGCAATCCGCAGCGTTGAGCAGCGCGTCACACCGTGACTTGCGCGCCGAGCTCGACGACGCGATCGGACGGGATCGAGAAGAACTCGGTCGCGTTGGTCGCCTGCTTCGACAAGGCGATGAAGAGCTTGTCCTGCCAGAGCGGCATGCCGGAATTCGGCGAAGCCTTAATGGTGCGCCGGCCGACGAAGAAGGACGTCGTCATGATGTCGAATTTCAGTCCGGTCTTGCGCAGCGAGGCGAGCGCGCTTGGAACGCGCGGCAGCTCCATATAACCGTAATGCACGGTGATCTTGGTGAAATCCTCAGACAAAGGCTCGATCTCGTAGCGGTTGGCGGAGGCGACGCGCGGCATGTCCTCGGTGCGCACGCACATGATCAGCACGCGCTCGTGCAGAACCTTGTTGTGCTTCAGATTATGCATCAATGACGAAGGCGCGAGATCGGGGTGATTGGTGAGGAAGATCGCCGTGCCCGAAACGCGGGTCGGCTTCGACTTCTGCAACATGCGCAGAAGATCGGTCATCGGCAGCGAATCCCGCTGCTGCTTGCGGGCGAGGATCGCCGTGCCGCGCACCCAGGTCCACATCACGACCATCACACAGCAGCCGAGCAGCAGGGGCACCCAGCCGCCATCGACGATCTTCATCAAATTGGCGGCGAGGAAGGCGATGTCGACGAACAGGAAGCAGGCGACGACGGAAAGCGCTGCCCAAAGCGGCCACTTCCAGCGTTTCCAAACGACGACGAAGGCGAGCGCCGTCGTCACCACCATCGTGCCCGTCACCGCGATACCGTAAGCCGATGCCAGCGCGCTCGAATTCTTGAACATCAGCACGAGGAAGAGCACGCCGACGAGGAGCAGGCGATTGATGCGCGGCATGAAGATCTGGCCCTCCTGCGTCTCCGACGTATGGGTGATCTCCATGCGCGGCAGGAGTCCGAGCTGGATCGCCTGGCGCGCGAGGGAAAAGGCGCCTGTGATCACCGCCTGGCTCGCAATCACGGTCGCGATCGTCGCCAAGATGACGAGCGGCAAAAGCGCCCAGGACGGCGCGAGCAGAAAGAACGGATTTTCCACGCTCGCCGGCGCGGCGAGAACGAGCGCGCCCTGGCCGAGATAGTTGAGCGTCAAGGCGGGCAGCACGAAAAGCATCCAGGCGGCCTGGATGGGCCTTCGGCCGAAATGCCCCATATCGGCATAGAGCGCTTCGGCGCCCGTCACCGCGAGGAAGACGGAGCCGAGAACGACGAAGCCGAGAAGGCCGTGACCGAACAGAAAGCGCAGACCGTAGATCGGATCGAAGGCCCGAAGGATGCGCGGCGCATCGCCGATATGCAGCGCGCCGAGAAGGCCGATCACGCCGAAGAAGACAACCATGATCGGCCCGAAAAAGGTCGCGACGCGGGCCGTGCCGCTGCTTTGCACCCAGAACACGGAGACGAGAATGACAATCGTGAGAGGCAAGACATAAGGCTCGAAGATCGGCGTCACGAGATCGAGACCTTCGAGCGCCGACAGAACCGAAATCGCCGGCGTGATGATCGCGTCGCCGGAAAAAAGCGCGGCCCCGGCGACGCCGAGCACGAAGACGGGCAGCGCCCGGCGGCCGAGCGCGTTCTGCGCCAAGGCCATCAGCGAGAGGGTGCCGCCCTCGCCTTTATTGTCGGCATGCATGAGAAAGAGCACGTATTTCGCCGTGACGGTGAAGAACAGCGCCCATAAGAGAAGCGAGACCGTGCCGATGACGCCCGCATCGGTGATGCCTTCCGTCTTCACATGCATGAGCGATTCGCGCAGCGCATAAAGCGGGCTGGTGCCGATGTCGCCATAAACGACGCCCATCGAGCCCAAGGCCAGGGCCGTGAAACTCGCTCTTTTGGTCACTGCAGGAGGAAGACCTCGGCCGCCTTCCAGAACCGGAGGCTGATCCGAACTTTGCGCGATTTGCGCCATCTGCACGTCCTTTGCGGACCAGCTCTCAGCGCGCAAGGCCGAAGCGGCGACCGCTATTCGCCTTGCATCGCGAGCGGGCATATAGCGCTTTCCCGCGGCGCAGAGAAGAGGCGAGACGTTAGATGCAAATAGCACCGATCAAGCTGAGCAGGGCGGCTTGTTCTGCAGTGGACGAGCTGTCATGCAGCGCCCATGAGCGGTCTTTTCGAGCTTCCTGTAAACGCCGTCTTGCCGGCGCTCGCCGCGCGGCTGGCGCATGGCAATGCCGCAGTGCTGATCGCCCCGCCCGGCGCCGGCAAGACGACGCGGGTGCCACCATTCCTGCTCGACGCGCCTTGGCGCGCCGATCGCAAAATCCTGCTGCTCGAGCCGCGCCGCCTGCCGGCGCGCGCCACGGCGGATTACATGGCCCACGCGCTCGGCGAGACGCTGGGCACGACGGTCGGCTTGCGGATCAGGCACGAGTCGCGCATCTCCGCCGCGACGCGGCTCGAAGTTTTGACCGAAGGCGTCTTCGTGCGCATGGTGCTCGACGATCCGAGCCTCGATGCTGTCGCGGCCATCGTGTTCGACGAATTCCACGAACGCTCGCTCGATGCCGATTTCGGATTGGCGCTAGCGCTCGACGTGCAATCGGGCCTGCGTCCGGATCTGCGCATCATCGTGATGTCGGCAACGCTCGAAGGCGCGCGCGTCGCGAGCCTTCTGAACGATGCGCCGGTCGTCGAGACGCAAGGACGTGCCTTTCCGGTCGAGACGCGCTATCTCGGGCGCGACCCGCGCGAGCGGCTCGAGGAGGCCGTCGTCAAGGCTGCCTTGCACGCGCTCGCAACCGAGCCGGGCTCGATTCTGATCTTTCTGCCCGGACAGGCGGAGATCGCACGCGTCGCCGGCTTGCTCGAAGCGAAGATCCGCGATCCTTCGGTCGAGATCGCCGCGCTTTATTCGGCGCTCGAACGGGCCATGCAAATGCGCGCGATCGCGCCCGCCGCGCCGGGACGACGAAAAATCGTGCTCGCGACGTCGATCGCGGAGACGTCATTGACAATCGAAGGGGTGCGCATCGTCATCGATTGCGGCTTGTCGCGCGTGCCGCGCTACGAGCCGGATCTCGGATTGACGCGGCTCGAGACGGTGCGGGTCTCGCGCGCCGCCGCCGATCAGCGCCGCGGCCGCGCCGGACGCACCGAGCCGGGGGTTTGCCTGCGGCTTTGGGAAGAGGCGGCGACGGGCACCTTGCCGGCTTTTGCGGTGCCGGAAATTCGCGCCGCGGATCTTGCGAGCCTAGTGCTCGACTGTGCCGCCTGGGGCGTGCGCGACCCCAGCGCCTTGCAATGGCTCGATCCGCCGCCGAAGCCGGCCTTGCGCGAGGCGACGAGCCTTTTGCAGGCGATCGGCGCAATCGATCCCGAAGGCCGCATCACGGAAGACGGCCGCGCCATCCGCGCTTTGGCTCTGCCGCCGCGCATCGCTCGTATGGTCGTCGCGGCGGCTGAGAGCGGCGACCTGCGGCACGCGGCAGAGATCGCGGCGGTGATCGTCGAACGTGGCCTCGGCGGCGACGCGGCCGATCTCGAGACAAGGCTGGCACGCTTTCGCGCCGATCGCGGACCGCGCGCCGAAGACGCACGGCGTCTCGTCGCGACATGGATCCGGCTGGCCCAAGCGGCCGGATCGGCGGGCGGCGCGAAGACGAGCGGCTGGCATCTCGCGCGCGCCTTCCCGGATCGGATCGCGAAGGCACGTGGCAAGCCCGGCGCGTTTTTAATGGCGAATGGCCGCGCCGCTGCGGTCGAACCGCATGACCGGCTGGCAGGCGAAGCCTTTTTGGCGATCGGCGAGATTTCGGGTCGCGCCAGCGCGGCGCGGATTCTCCTCGCGGCGCCGCTCACGCTCGCGGAGATCGAAACGCTCGCGGAGGCCGAGATCGAGGTCGTGGATCAAACCGCCTTCGATCCAGAGCGCGGCGGCGTCCGCTCGCGGCGTCAGCGTCGGCT
>Ga0116227_10006090_pt1 | contig 24739 bp, 30 predicted proteins | sample S1TSphgellanicum_FD_89693 | JGI IMG/M metagenome (GOLD analysis project Ga0116227, IMG submission 89693) | Host-associated microbial communities from peat moss isolated from Minnesota, USA - S1T2_Fb - Sphagnum magellanicum MG | ecosystem: Host-associated > Plants > Peat moss > Unclassified... | reverse complement strand
TTCAAGTGGTCGTAAGGTTACTTCAAACTTGGAACACCCACTAAGTCGGAGCTAAAATAAAAGCCCGGTTAAAATATGGAGGAAGGAGGCATCCATCCATCCATCCACTCATTCATCCATTCATCCCAAGGTTGAAGGACCCTATAAACCTTATAAGAGACCTTATAAACCCAAACCCTCCCTTGCTAGTGTGCCTTATATCCAATTTTTTCATCACTCCTTGAAACAAATATTTGCCAGAAAAATAAAACCCCCAAAAGAAAAAGAAGGGCGCTCAGAGCAGCCGGAGGGCCCCATTTCTCAGTGTGAAAAAATATGTCTCCACCAACGGACCCCTCCCCGTCCGCCCCCCCCCCGCCCCCCCAAAGCAACGTCCTTTAGAGTCAGACGGGCTTAGCACCGAGGACACGGCAGTATTGTTTATTCTCTGTCCAATGGTCTCTCGCCTCCTCACCCACCGGTTCCCCCCCCAACGGTCCATCCCACCCCATGTGTAACTTCCCAGCTCACCACTTTTACCCCAACATGATATTTACCCCTAAAAAACATCATTCCACCCGTCCGATTCCCGATCCAACGCTCCTAACTCACTTTATCACATCTTTATTCCTCTCCCCCCCCAGGGTAAGTTAAAGTAAGTTAAAGTAAGATAAAGACAGACTGACTGACAGACTAATAGACAGTGGTGACGACGCGATCGATGGCTGGCGTGTGTCTCTCCGCCACCACGACCCGCAACGCCAAAATTATACAGAGGCCGGTTCTGCCATAGAAAATGCAGAGGCCGGTTCTGCCATAGAATGCTTTTGCAGCAGAATTGTCATGTCACAGACAGACAAGTGAATTTATATATAAGATGCACATTTGCAATGTGCTATCCTTTTTGTGCACAAATAAGACTAGGGCTTCATAAGGCGACATATTCAACTTAATATTATTTTTCCATTAAATCCTATATATGATTCTTAAGTTCCTCACATTCTTTTTGGTTAACTTTATAAAGAGCTCTAAAAGGTGGTGTTGACCTTGACATCACCTCAATTTTGTGATCAACATCATGACAAGGAGGCAACTTTATGGGAATTTCATCTATTAAAACATTCAAAATTTTATTACGCATGTTTGAAATACAAGTAAATGATGGGCCAACCAATTTGGCTTTTGCTTTAATATTAAACTCATTTACGTGCATAAAAATTAAAAATGAAATTTCTTGCAATTCTTGCAAAGAGATCAAATGAATGCTTACTAACTTTAAATTAACTTATATTCAACTTCTAAATTAATCAACTTTTAAAGTAACTTAGTTATGATTTTAAACTCAAAATTGCATTTCAAAACATCAACATGGTAGGTGTCCAAAAATGTGTTGTTGAATATGGCTTTAAAACCATCCAACTCACACACAATGAAATTTTCTTCGAACTTGGACCTACCACATTTGAACTCAATGTCCAACACCACCTTGAATGTTGATTTCACAATCTTTTTGGGTTAATTGCACTTTGATGGGATTCATCACCTATGTGGTGTTCAACCCCAAACCTCCAATGAGTGTGACTTTTGAATCTAACAAACAAAAACCACATTAATTCCCACTTTAAACATAAGCAAGATCAAGTTTGGGTCTAACTTGGCCACAATTGACTTGGCAACAAAACCACCTTGTTGTAATTCCTATTTTACCTTAATCAATTTGGGGTAATCTTTGATCATGTGCCCCAACTACCCATAGTTGAAGTACTTGGTTTTTCTTAAATTCCCTTTGAACTTCTTTTCATTTCGAAATTCTTTGCCTTTGTGAAAAACCTTTTCCCACTTCCTCTTTTTATCTCCTTTGAAGTTGCTTCCACCAACTTGGGAATTTTGATTTTTGGGGTGGGTGTTACGGCCATTACTACTTTTACAGAACATGAAGAGGACATGAAACCATTTTCCATGCAATTTGCCACCATCATCTTTTAGCAAGAGTTCAAGAATTCATTTTTTAAAAAGACAAGCTTATGCAAATACTCTTCCATAAGGCTCAACAATGCATTAAACATTTGAACATAAAACACCAAAAACCTAAGCCCTTCTCCTTGATGCAAATTAATAACTCTTATACATGTTTGAAAATTTGGTTGTGTGGGCAAACACCTCATTCAACATTGCCTTGAAATCATTTCAAGGCAAAAACCCCATCAAATTTAGCTCAACATCCTTCTGCATTGTCCACCACTTTAAGGCATGGCCTCAAAACAAGGGTTGGGTCATCTTAAGTCAATTGGCATTTGTGATGATCACTTGGGTTTCAAAGTAGGCTTCCACTTCATGGAGAACCCATTCCCTTACTCTCTTGGATTCCATGAATGGCTTTGGGGTTTGAGTTTTCATGGCTTTCATGGTAACATTGTTTTTTGCCACCTTCATCAACTTAGGCTCATTTGCCTTTGTAAATGCTTTTAACAAGCTTTTGTCAAAACTTCACTTTGTTGCAATAACATTATTTAGAAGTTGACCACTTTTGACATGTTTCTTCAGATTGCTAAAGTTGATGAAAATTGGGAGATGGTTGCTTTTGACACAACTTGCTGGCATTGAATTTGCTCCACCTTTTGACTTTTGTTTCAAAATTGGTGTCCAACTCTTTTGGACTTTTGTTATTTTCCAACTTTTCTTGCTTCTAATAGGCTAGATTATCCTTTGTGGTTTCAACCCACTATAATGGCTTTCACTCTTTCTATTTTTCTTCTTTTCCTTTTCAAAATGATTTTTTTTGGGCAACACCTCTTCAATGTCATTTGGTTCATTCAGCCCACTTGAGCTACTTGAGTTTGAATTGAAGTTTTAGTTAAAAGATGAGGTTTTTAGTTCATCCACCTTTTTTTTGCCCTTAAACTTGCGAAGCTTTTCTTTTTGCAATCAAACTTGATTTGGGATGCAAGTTTTGCACTCATTCCTTTAGAACCATGTCTTCCCATTCATCTTCTATTAAGGTGATGACCATGGTTGAAATCAATCTTGATCTGTATTCGGAGGTGGCCAACTTTGTGGCCTTGTCTGCCCCAATTTTTGTTTTTATCCTACATTTCCAAGGCCCCTCTTCCCCATGACAATTTCCATTGCATTAGCCACAAGTTCAAAATCATACTTTGATACCAACCGGTATGCCACTTTGCTTGTCTCTGGACTTCGACAACCTCAAGTTCCACACACCTCCTAACACCTAACTACTAACAACCTACACATCCCACCACACATTGGGTTAGCCCAAAGTCTTCCAACTTCTTCCAATGTTTGATTTGCTACCCAAATTAAATTTGTTAAAACAAGGTAAGACTTAATCCAATATGGAACATTTCACAAAAACCAGCTCCTAAGACAACTCCAAGTTGCCTCAAAGCATCCTAAAAGACAACATAAAGCCATCCATGAGGCAACCCTCAATTACCAACGAGAGGTTTTGTGGGATGACACAAAGTGCCATTTTGAAACAACTTCACGTTGCCCCAATAAACTACCTTGAATTCATCCCAAGACAAACTTCACTTGCCCCAACCCATGTTCTCACAACCCCACAACCTAATTTCCCTGCCAAAAATGCTTGTACATTTATCTCACTGTCTTGAAAAAACTTTTACCAAGTTTGGTAACCTTAAAAAAAATAAAATAAAATAATTGAAAACATTGGTCTTTAGTCACACATGTTTCCCTTGCTCTTTACATCAGAGACTCATGATGTTGCAGTTGTGATGGCCGCTTAGCAAAAGAATGTATTTGTTTTACAAGATTTGATGCAAATCAGTTAACTAGCGAACTAAAACTCAAACCTAGCCCCATAACCATTCCAAATAAACGTTTACAACTAGCCTTGAACTTGAAATTGATGGGCTTGAAAGCCTAGAATCATTGACTTGAGGACTCAATAGTCTAAACTATTGGACTCAGCCTTGGAACTAATAGGTTTTAATTTTTGAAAATATTCTTGAAAACCAAAATTGGTGGGTTCTTGATTTCATTAAAAAAATTAGTTGTGGACCCCATAGATCCTCAAAAAAAAAGAGCCCAACCCATTCAACAATAATTATGATCAATATTACAGGTCTTAAATTTGGATTGTTGAACATAGAAGATCAAGTTCAGGTTCAAGATTGTCATCTAGGCCTAAGTCAACACCCTTTTGGTGGAATTGGCACAAGCATTGGATTGTTGACAAATAAGGTAAACTTTATAGATACCTAATCAGTTTTAATTAGTTGTAAAACTCCATAATTATATAATCCTCAATTTTTAATTAGTTGTAAAACTCCATAATTATATAATCCTCAATTTTTAATTAGTTGTAAAACTCCATAGTTATATCATCATCATCATTCTCGGGGAATGTGTATAGTGTACATGGATTTGGGCCCAAATTTCATAACGTGTCAAAATATGTGAATTTTTGAAAAACCCAGCTCAAACCTGGACTTGAATTCAAAGAAATTACCAAAAGATGTTCTCTTGAGAAAGGAAGAATTGGCCAACACTGGTTATGACTTGGTTATGAATGACTTGATGTTAGATTTCACCTCGGTCATCTACCTTGAAATAATAGTTCCTGGTAGGTAAGAAGGACAATAGGTGAGCTACTTAAGTAAGTAGATGCAATTAAATGGTTAGTAGGTAAGGACTAGTGGGCTGTTAGTACGCAGGTAGGAAGAATGGCCACTGAGGCATCTCATGTTCCACCCCACAGCACCTATTTACTAAACAAAACGCCAAACAAACACTGGAGCCAATAAAGTTATATGTAAAGTCACCATGCCTTTGAGCCGTAGTTTGATCTTCAAATCTCTATTTCCCCACTAAAGAAAGAAATCAGAAGTTGAGTGAGTTCAGGTACCATTTAATGAAATTGGGTATCACTTCACAAGATTCCGAGGAATCGATCCTCACAAGATTTGATTTATTGAAGATTATGAGCTGCAGTGAAGGCACAGGTAATGCAAAATTAAAACTAGAAGTGAAACTCATTTGAGGACCAGTTTAGGTGAGAACAGCAATTTAGTCCCCTATAATTTCCCTGTGTACACTTGTCATCCTTGCTATTAACTTGGTCCCCCAATTTTGGCAAAACTGGGGCTAGGGATCCCACAGCTTCAAGTACTTTTCAAACGTATTTTGGAGTTCAATGGGAGAATCTTGAAGTCATTTTGGATGGATCAATTACATTTGTGACTGATCTGTCCACGTAAGTAATGTGGCTACTAATTCCGCAGAAATTCAGGTTGTCTTACATATATGGCAGAATAGAACTGGACGAATTCTGGTCACAGAATCAGCAGGGTGGGCTTGGCACGATCGATTCTCCAATCAAAATGGGGCCTGAGCCTAAAGGGAACCTGCAGTAGTTTAAAAGTATGTGTGGGGATTGCAATTTCTGGCACCCTGTAATGACTAATAATCTGGCAGAATTTTTTTTATGCCAGAGGAGGCCCCCTTTTTCTGCACTAATATTGCCTCCTAGGAAATAAAACACCCCTGCTCAGCAGCTGTTTCACTTTTCAAGACACCCTGGATCTCTTCTTTTTTTCCCTATCGTACCCAACGGGTATCACAAGGAAACATTCCATCGCTCCCAACCAGGTTAGGTGTGGGGGGGGGGGAGGGGGTGGGGCAGGCAACCATTTAGAGGGATCCAGAAAGGGCAACCCACATGAGCTCTCTACTACCAAAACGTCCTTATGGTCCATTACCAGGATCGGATTGCCATGGCGTCTGAAAACAAAACTTGTCTTGGATGCAACACAACTGTTGGATTGGAGATCGGATGGTGTAGAATGTCGCCAGTCCAAAATAAAGAAGAGGCTTTGGCCTCTGTTTCAAGGGAAATCTTCCAGTGCAGCAGCAGTGTACTTTGAAATTTTATGGCAGATGGGTGGCCCAACATGTGGGGTTTTAATTGGCCATATCTGAGCCACTTAATTGGTCCATCCAATAAGGGGTTAAGCATGAGGTAAGTTACAAAAGAAAATTCATGCACCCCATTGCCGATAGTATGGTGATAAAAAGGAGCTTCCCCACTTCCATTTAGGCTTTCCTAACACCCTTCACTTGTGATCCCTTTTTTCTTTTTCTTTTTTTTGTCTCTTCTGGAACTCACACTTCCTGAAGAGTCCTGGAGCAGTGTGCACCAGTCCCTGTAATTTCAATACAAGCATGATACACATATAGATCCTGGTTTTATGGAACAGCCAACAGGATTTCCCAGCCAGTCAGCAGCCAACGAGCCCTTGAAGACAGAGGAGACAAAACTCCTCACTTTTTGTGATCCTGCAAAACATTTCACACAAACACAGGTTGCAATTGGAACATTCACTAATAAGAAGGAAAATGAAAGAAATTGCAGAAGATACACCAAATGTTCTCGAAATGTTCCAATGTCATTGTAGGAAACCATAGAAGCAAACACCAAGTTGTCAAAAGTTTACAAATTTTGTGTGTAACAACAAACAGGCTGCAGAGTGCACGGACGATTTGGTGCATCAAATCATCTTTCCAGTTAATTTCACAACAGCCTTCTCATTCCAGAAGAGAAAATCCTGTGTAGATTACTAACAACAGCTGCATTTCTATGCGGCAATCTGGGAGTTTATGTAACCCTAGAAAATCTGGACATGATCTTGGTGCACTGTCCTATAACACAATGGACTAGTCGCACAGCGATTGCCTCACAGATCCAGATACTGGGCCAGAGTGAACCAACAGCCACCAGTTCACCATCGATTGACAGCCTCTTATGATGTAAGTTTTTGGATGAACCCCAACTGGATTGATGTCAGGTTTCACCTTGGTAACAAATCCTGTAAACGACAGGCCCTGTAGGCAGGTAGGATACCACAGGGCACGAAGGTAAGTTGATGTGTCTAGATGGTTTTGTACTAAGCTAAAGGCTGGTGGGTTGATGGTAGGTTTGGTAGGAAAAACAGAAACCGGACTACACCACCATGGTGAGATTGGGAAATGGAGCCCAATGGAAAAGTGTTTCCTGTCCACTCACCATCCATTCGTCATGGTGCACTGATGGCTGTTAGTTCCACTCTGGCCAAAATATTATCTCTAGATTTTGAGAAATCATCCAGAGGTGGAAACAAGTGTAATTGTCAGGAAGAGAGAGAGAGGTTTCCATTCTTTACATCCCAGCCAATCCTGAGTTCGTGCTCCAATTATGACTGCAAAAAAGCAAGGCCTCTCTTCCTGGCTTTCCATGTATGGGTGGCACTTGTGCCTTCACTGCTTTTAGCATCATAGACACTTCCAAGTCCAGATATGGAAGCCTGTTTTCTACCAATTAGAAAACTCCATATTTCACAAGTTTTTATCTTGGTGTTCTTGTTTGATTCTTACGCCAAACTCCAATACCTAAACTCCATAATAATTCCCGACTTCTGAACTTTCTAACTGACACAAATCATGACATCTAAACAGATGCACCATGACCTAGTCTACACTATTAGAAAATAAGAACCAGTATGCTATGATAATTCACAAAACTTATACCAATATATGCAGTGGTTTCCATGCCAGACAAGTCTGGATACTGTGGTGTGAGAAGGTTTCAAGAGGAGTGACAACAATGGATGTAATGCCCCATGATCAAAAACTCTAGTAACACATGACATAATGTCACACAGCACTTTTTTCATCCTTCAAGGACATTAGACCGAACTCCATGTTGTGACTTGGATGCAGCACAAAAAAGACAAGTTAAATCAGATGCAAATATCTCCCACTATATTCCAATGTGGGTTCATCACAAGCAACCACTTGGCAGTTGGTACTTGGTTCCTACTTTCACCTGGGGCAAGATAAAATTCTAACACATATTAACCAGGGTCAGGCTGAAACATTATATCCCAAAGTGCATATAAATATCTGATCTTCATCAATGCAGTATTAGACTAAAAGGGGCATGCAAGTGGTTGACATGGGAAAACCCCTGTAACTAGAGAGCATGAGAGAAAGCCACTTGCAGGGGCTGAAGGCCACATGTCTGTACAAAGGAAAAGGATGGCTGAAAAAGATGGTGTATGAGAAGCAGGTACTATCTTCAGCACTACCTTACAGGAGTGATATGTTCATCAAGGGTATCACCACACCCATCCACAGCACATGACTTCCTCTTGTGATGTTTTTTGACACAGGCTTTCCATGCTGCCTCAACATCTCCTGTAGTCACAAATTTGTGACCAGCACCACCAGAACACCGGCCATCAAATGAAAACTTGTCACCTTCCCGATTGCTGCGCGAAATGAAGACTGCAAAATATGTGTTCTCCAGATCCAGCAATGTCAGATCTGTGAGCTTCTCGAAGGCATACTTCTTCCTCCTCTGCCATGCCTGTGCACATGGTGGGGAATCCAATTAGATAAATCTGTCAACTCATATCTGCATAGATGATCTGCAGTGCTTATGACCTCCTACACCATGTCACATATGTCTGACACATTGCATGAGCCAATGATGAGACAAAATGGCTGAATATAGTCCAATATTTGGTGCAAAGGGCACCCTGCAGATGCAGACCACCACTTCATCCTCAAACTCAATCAAAAGCATGATCAATTTGTCAAATGCAGGAATGGACTTGCCATTAAAGACCAGGCAGGCAAATCCAGTAAATATCCCATCTGCTCATTAGAGATAGGCCACAGTTAAAAGGAAGAGACTATCCTCATACATCCAATTCAACCTCCTGGTGTCAAATGTTATTCTTTGGAATTGAGGAGGGGGTTCTTCAAAATCTTTGATTATTGTATTGTTTGGACCCAGTCCCACCTAATTTTGGAAAAAATTAACATTTTGAGTCTCCAGTTTCTGGATAGTTTCTATGAAACTGTAGGTGTAAGGTAACCCTGGAAAAACCCTTCACATGGCGTTGATGCCTGTAGCAGCATTAGCTGTGAGCATTGTCTAGTTTTGTCAGAGGAGCTACAATTGACTCAAATTGCAACTAACATGGACATAGAGACTTCAAGCAGGAATCAACAATTCATACCTTGTCTGCCAGCCTGCCCTCTTGCTTGGCCTTTTCCTTCAAAGCAGCCCACCTTTGAGCAACTCGAGCTTTAGTCTGCTCTCGCAAGAAGGCTCCACAATGGGTGCATTGAAGCTTGGCAGATGGGTTCTTGTTGTTGCCACACTTCACACATCTGGCATGTCCTCTGGAAGCCTTTCCATTGTCAATGCATGGGGTGCTCCCAGCTACATCTTCTTCACTTTCTCCTTCAGGAGGAGGAGTTCCTTGAGAAAATCCTGCTCCTGGAAGCAACACAAGACAGGTTAGGCAGGTCTTGATACATACAGAAATGGGCCAACCCAGATGATAAGCTGAGTGGACACACTTTCATGATTTCCTAATTACCTCAAAGAAGGCAATTATTCAAGCAAAACCAAGATAGTCTTCCACTCTCTCCTCAGAAGCACATGTATATGTCGAATTGCATCAATATCAGGCACTGCCTGAAGGTGTTTTGTAGCCCTATGACTCTTGTACCAAGTGGCACAATCAGATGGGAACATGAATCAAACCCTGATATGTGGAGCAACTTTAAAACCTGGTAGACATCAAGTAAATAGGACAGCATGCAAGGATAAAAAGGACTAGCATTGAATGAAAATTCTCCGGACTTGGCTGCAATTTCCAAATTCATCTCTTCAGTACATTACTATCAGTAGAAGCCTGAAGGTAGAACCCTACTTGACTCTAAGACAAGAAGTGATTATAGCCAAGTTGATGTGGATACGTTGTCCTGAAGGGCCTTCCAGGAAAGCCTCAAGGTCACCAACTTCACCATGCTGGATTGCTGTGCTCTGTTGGTGAACCATAGGAGGAGTTCCTGCACATGAAAATCATCGTATAACATGACATCAAAGTTTTCCTCGCCAATTAAAACCACTTTGACTAATCAGAGGTCATTAGCTGAATCCTTGGATGTCTGACCACACATTTTTGTGTTCTGAAAACATAACCATGAACATACAAGGCCATCTGAGCAGCCATCAAATACAGCACATTGATGAACAGATGGTCAAAACACATGCAAAGTCAACAGCAAAGGAAGCCCATAAACTACTTGAACCATAGGAGATGCAGCTGCATGGAAAGAAATGAATTTGTGACAAGAAGTTCAGTTGTTGAGTTGTTGGAAAAGTTCAGGCTCAAACCCACCAACATGAGACAATGATGGCTCCACTGGTTCCAGGGCTCCTGAATCAGGTAAAGTAACAAGAGTACCCCTGCTGGATCTTTTGGTCCCCTTGTGCTTCTCCTTTAATATACTTGGATTCGGGCTTGCAAATGACCGCACCTCTGCAATATTGGTCTAAAATTTGGTTATCAACACCCAGACAGTTCCTCATTGTACTCTCTCAAGCCATCCCGGCACATTTTTGGATCAGATACGTGATGGGTTCCCAAGATCACATCTTTTATAAAAATCCATTGATCCAAACCAACACTGCCTTGGTCATGCCTTTGAGAAATAGGAAAAATGACTCCAACTGAGATATTGTGTGTTTCTGTGTGTGATGCAGTAATTCATTTGGATGCTCCATGTCAGGTAAGGTTGAGGTATCTATCCTACTCACCTGCTCCATTCAAGAGATACTACATGGCATCTTACTCATGGTTCCCCAGAATCTGGGAGGATGGACAGGTCATCACTGTAATGATATCCCCAAAAAATGATTTGTGGAGTCAATACAAAGTCCTTTCTGCAAAAATTATCAACATCTTTAAGGGGCAAAAGGAGGGCACAGGAAAGGAGAATTACCTCCTGCATTTATTCCCCAAGTTCGCATTGGTACAACAAGAGGTGATTCACCAGCTACCTGTAGTGTTTGCTGTTTGCTCTCTGGACACACAACAGGGTTAAAGAGGTAATTAGAAGATAAAGATATATCCTGACGTTATCTTGTATGTCCCGCTGTCTCATATAGCACTGGATTCCATTTTTTTCTATCTGTGTGTCCTTGCTCTGAGTGCGCTTAACCCTTGTTCATGCCAACCCTTCTCTATTTCTAAGATAGGTACAGACCCTAGTGTATGCATGTGCAATGCCCCCTATCCACAAAATCATGCATCAGTCATCTCTAGCACAATTAGGGGTGCCACAAGCAGGATACAGAGAAAAGGAGCTACCATGAATGGGGACAATGGTGATAGTGTAAGTGGAACCAGCTGTGAAGGTGTCCATACTTAAGCCGTTGTCATCAGCTTCCATGATACTGCCATCTCCCATGACCACCACAGATGCTTTGAACACAGCAAGAACATTTGCAACCTTGATGCGATTTCTGGCAGGTCCAAAGAGATTGACCTTGAATGACTGAACTTTGTTATTTTGGTTTACAAATGTGACCTTCAACGCCATCACCCTGTTGCTTATGTTGCCCGGGAAGAATGTTAGGACTGCTCCCAGTGCAGCCCAGGAGAGACCTGCTCCAACTTGGCATGCATAAGAGTTCCCCTTCATCTAATTATACTCTGTTTGAACAGCTTGGTCTAAGACTCAAAGCTTCAAAGACATGCCCTCAAGTGGACAAAAACATAATAGCCTCAACAGATTTCAAAATTCTGAAATGCCCTCCCCAACCAACATAGGCAAATATGATCTAAGCATGAAAAGTTTATTTTCACAAAATTGCTCCAAAGAATTTGTGTACCTACATGTTTCAGCCTTGAAGCACACAAGGAAATTTGACCCCAACAGCCAGCAAATGGTTTCCCTCAGCTGAAAAGTAAGGGAATGAATGGGTTGCAGATCCAGTTCTCTTCCCTAGATTTTTCACTCACAATTTCAATCCTGGTGCATGCAATTGTTAGAGGAAGTATGACATAAGCCCAGAAGCAAGTGATTCACCCTCAGAAATCTTTTCTGTATTCCAACATCCACAGCCCACAAACCCCAAAGTATATATGCACACTACCATTGCAGCTATCTCACCTCTGAAATCCATTGCACAAATTCCCCAAACTCCTTTCATAATACCATGATGCATGTGAGCACTACAACGGCAGCTGCATTTGGGAAATGCCATGGCCCATACCTGTCTATTGGAGGGGGGGGAAAGGGGAGTACAGAAAAACCCAATCAACCACAAAATGCAAACTCTTGGGGTTCTGAGGCTTCTTCTTCTTCTTCTTGTAACTCATCTCTCTGGAAAATAAATAAATAAAGCGTAAGTCTCACTCGTTTGGGAAATGTCATGATCGACCCCTGCATATTGGAGGGAAAAAAGGGGAAATTATTATTATTATTATTATCAAATAAAAATCAACCACAAAATGCAAACTCTTGGGGTTCTAAGGCTTATTCTTCTCCTCCTCCTCCTTCTAACTCCTTTCTCTGAAAAAAATAAAATTGAGCGTACGTCTCACTCTTAGGCCCATCCCCTAATTGCCTGCTTGTACACGAACGGACTTGAAACCCTAATCTACTTGTAGGGGAAAATCTTTTCCTCTTTTATGCTTTGATTGACAAAACATACCTCTTCCAATTTCATGTGTCGAGCCCTATTTCCTCCAGTGGGGTCTAGCGAGTGCTCCAAGCTGCAACGTTAGGCAATCACGGACAGACGCATGTGCCGTGAAGCCAGAACCCTAAGCAAAACAGAGGGACCCAACACACACCCACCCCACGCCCCCGGCCCACAAACAACGCCGTGGCATCGCATCCTACTGATCTTTGGTTCGGGACCTCAATTCGGTAGCCAATTTTACTCAGCTCTGCTCCAATTGAGTGACCCTCTTTGGGGACTTCGGATGTGAAATTTCACAACCCTACAAGTTACAACTTACGAAGGGGACACTTTATTTCACTGAGATCTCAAAATTTCCAAGGACCTTTATTTTTGTGAACCTCAAAAATGTGGCTTGGTCAAAAGTATTAGGTTTGGCTCCAAATTCCTAACCATTGAATCTTGCCACTCTGATTGGCTGGTAGGTTGCAAGTTACAAACCATAGCCTTCAACCTACTAAAACCCTGCAAAACTTTATTTATAAACACCCACAGATTTGGAAAATGGACAAAGGAATATGGCAAAAAGAAAGGGAGAATTAAAAGGATGTCAATTTAGCACAAGCTAGATGTCAAAATCTTTCCATCTCAACAACCAACCGCTTATAATAAATCAGTTGTGGTGAAGGGGGGTGTGTTTGAACGAGTGAAAATCAGGAAGTAGGTAAGCTTATACATTATTGACCGACTTAAGATGGAGGATGCTTGCATCATTTGCAATGTAATTGAATTTTTTTTAACAAAATAAAGTAACCAAGATCAAAAAATAATCAAGATTCAAATGACATTGGCACAATCATGTAAGAAAACATCATTTTGTTTGTGTGGACATCCAAATATCTAAATTGCTAAAGGGAAGAATCTATCAACGAGGAGTTGATTGTGGTGGTCCTTTTTTTTAACTTGACTTACATTAAAGGCAATAAATCTTTGAGTTACACAAGATTGGGGAAATAAATCCACTCACATTGGGTTGGCAATGACAATGTCAGTTTGGTGAACACAATGTTGACTCATTGATGAGAGGAGTTGAACATGGTTGATGTAATTATTTTTGTCTTATGTGGAAATTAACATCTTATGCAATGACAATAAAAGTGTTGTGAATTGCATCATGGGTTCCCATGTGCTCGTTGCCATGGGCGTAATGTAAAATGTGGATATCCATAGGGTTGATGGGATGTGTGCACATGCACCAAAAGATACCTGTAATTCAAAGACATGGTAGTCCAAATTGCATCCGAAACATTGTGAAAATTTTGGGGAAAATTATTAAAAAGCTAAGAAAATTCGTTGAACTATATGCTAAACACCTACCCCAAGGCCAAAACATTTGAGCACAAGTGAACCAAAAATATTATATCTGAGAACATGTTGGAAAGGATATGATTACATCATAAGCTTGCAATATCACAAAATTTCAATAGAATTTGTGCAAACATCATAAAATAATATGTTTGTGCAACATCCATGGGCTTCAAAGTGTAAAAATGGCACAAAAAATATACATATTACTTCTATATAAATGATATGTCTTTTCTACTTTTGATGTTTTGATGTGAAATACATACATAGCGCATATGGCATTTCCATAAATTTTCAACATAAATATAATTCCATTTCAATGCATTAATCTAAATTAACCATTTAATTTTGGTTATATATCACCATAACACTTTTTTTTCACCAATTTGGTTAAAACATTTGTTTATTTTTGTTATTGTGGAAGTTAGATTTTTAATAAAAATTAGATTAAGTACTTAATTATCAATTAATTAGATAGGCTAGGTAGTATGTAATAAGTAGGATAGGTAGTAGGTAGGTAGGTAAGCTAAGAAAAAGGTATTTTATGTTGTGGATATGTCATAATATTTTTGTATTAATTGATTAATTAATTAGCTATGTTAAACAATTAATTTATAAAATGTAGGTTAGGTAATTCATTTATTACGTAAGCTACGTATGTAGTTGATAGTAAGTATGTAACCTACATAATATGTAATAAGTAGGATAGGCACTAATAGGTAGTAGGTAGGTAAGTTATACATTAAACAAGAGGTATTTAGTTTTGTGAATATGTCATAATGTTTTTGTATTAATTGACATTGATGTTCCAACAATATGAGTAAATGAATGACATTTTTGTTTATTTTATACAAACCTATGAAAAGCAAATTTCACACAACTATTATTGTTAAATTGTGACCCATGAAGTTTGTGATGTTACACAAAATTCGATCTGGAAATGTTCATATATAACTAATACAACTGAGGGGAAGCTTATGATGTGAGTGTCATCTACAATGGATGGAAATAAACAAGACATCACAAATTTAACATGTGACAAATTATTAATGAAAATTATGCAAAGATTGTTCATTCACAGGTTCATACATTTTACACACGAATATCATGTGTTGAAAACAAGTTTGACATATAGATGCACTATGAGAAACCATGCCCTTTGCAACTTGTCCTATGCAATTAAAAAATGTTTTTTTAAACTAATTTGCAATTCAAACTAATTCTAAATGACATTTTTTAGTTGCATAGGACAAGTTGCAAAGGACATGATTTCTCATAGTGATAATGTGTTGACAAATGAAATACGAACCTATTAATGAACAAATGTCACATAGATTTCGCATCTTCTAATAAATCTATGTCTCAAATGCGTTTTTAGTACATAATATTTGTCACGAATGTCAATGCTATGGAATTCATTCATTTCAATATTCATCCATTTACCTAATTTTTAATTTACTTTCAATTCACTCTTAATTAACTTCCAATTAAATTTTAGTCCATTTCCACTTAACTCATTGTTCATTTCCAATTCACTCATAATTCACTATAGTTAAGTTTTAGTTAAGTCCAAGTTAACTCCCAATTAATTCCCAATAAACTTCAAGTTAAATCCCAATTAATTTCAAGTTAACTTTTAGTTAATTTTTAATTAAATCCTCATTAACTTTAGTTAAATCCTAATTGTATCTTAATTAAATCTCAGTTGACTTTCAGTTAAGTTTCAATTAACTCATAGTTGACTCTTAATTAAGAAGGTTCTCAAGAAGCTTTTTTACCCAATGCACACATATAAAGCTCTTTGAAGGGTTCATTGAGCTAGGTCCCCAAAAGGGTATAAATAGAAATAAGACCCCTCATTTCCTTCAGTTTGTTCAACATTAATTTTAGGCACAATCTTACACCATAGCCTTGTCATGTTCTTTTCATGTTCATATTTACATATGTTAACATAATAAAAACTCATTTTCACATTTGTTTTGCACATCTCATGTTATTGTTTTTAATTTTTATGTTTTTGTTTTTGAATCACATAATCTTGTTTTGTTCTTCATTTAAAGTTAAAGTTAAACATTTTTTATAACCATTGTTTTTATGGATGTTCGTGTCCTCAATAGTTTGAACAAACTCCATTAGGTCTACATTTATTTTTGCGTCTATAAGTCTTTAAAAGTTAAATTTTTTTGGGAATTGAATGTGGATTACCCTTCTTTAATACCCTTTGCCCCTGATCTTAGGGTTATTGGACCAACTTAGTCATGCCAAGGTGTACACCAAGATTGATCTACATGTAAAATGTAATTTGGTGTGCATTCGAGAAAACAATGAACAGAAGAAAATGTTCAAAACCTATTATGACCTTTTTGAATATGTTGTGATGCCATTTGGCTTTACTAATGCACCTATTATTTTCCAACATCCGGTGAACAATGTCTTTCGTGAGTACTTAAATGATTTTGTGGTTTATTACATCGATAACGTCCTCATTTTTTCAAAGAACATAGAGGACCGTGAGTGCCATGTATGTTTAGTTTCGGAAAAGCTTCAAGGGGTTGGACTTTACACCAAATTGGAGAAATGTGCATTCCATTAATCTAGAATGCATATCTTGAATTGCATCATCTCTAGAAATAGCATTCTCATGGCTCCACATAAGGTTCAAACCATTGTTGATTGGGCCATTCTAATTTGTGTTCAGGATGTTTAATGTTTTTTCAGATTTGCTAACTTTTACATACATTTCATTGCGCACTATTATTCAATAGTGCCCCTCTTACTTGATTGACTAAGATGGGTTAACCTTTTTCTTGGGGAATTGAAACTAAAAATGTCTTTCAATCTTTGAAGGCTTCTTTCACAATTGCCCCACTTTTCATTCATGTAGACCCTTCCAAACCTTTTGTTTTGGAAACGGACGCTTCTAACTTTGCAATAAACATCGTACTCTCACAACTTAGAGAAGATAATCTTCTTCATCCTATTAGCTTCTATTTCCATAAATTTCAAAGATTAATTACGAGATTCATGATAAAAAAACTTTTAGCTATCGTGGATACCTTTGAAGAATGGTACATTTGCTTGAAGGAACTCAACATGAAATCATTATGTATTTAGACCACAAGAATTTACAATATTTCATGACAACTCATGTTTTGAATTGGTGCCAAGTTCGATGGGCATTGTCTTCATATTGATTCCAGTTTGTCATCACATATTGCTTTGGGTGCCAACAAGGGAAACCTAATTGCTCGTACCTTGCGCTTAAGGAAGGAGATGCAACCTACAAGCAACAATGTGATGTCATTTTCAAACTTGAACATTTTCAATTTCAAGTGTTATTAGTAATTCGTGATGACACAACCTTTTTTTTCCAAATTCATCAAAATTTGAAAAAAAACCCTTTTTATTATTAACATCCAAGGCGAATTAAAAAGTTTTCATCAATCCAAGATTTTTCCAATGATCATGTTAAGTTCAAGTTTCAAGATGGTCTACTTTATCATGATGGTTTTTTGTATGTTCCTAATGGCCCTATGCCACTTCAAGCTTTCTAGGCTAAACATGATGCTTTGGCTAAAGGCCATTTTGGATTGAACATGACCATGGAGTTAGTGTTTCGAAATTATTGGTGGCCACAATTTTAAAAGTATGTGAAGGAGTTTGTCGGATCTTATGATGTTTGTGCTCAAACAAATAATTTTCATCATTACCCTCATGGTTTTTTCCAACCATTGTTGATCCTTACATCCTTTTGGTCTTCAATTTCCTTAGTTCTTATGACTCCATCTTGGTGGTGGTGGACCGTTTAACAAAGATGGTTCATTTCATTCCATGTACCAAAACAATTACTAACAAAAGAACATTTAAATTATTCCTTGATCATTTTTTTGGTATCATGGTTTTCCTAAAGATATCATTTTTGATTGTGCGCTTTAATTTGCATCTAAATTATGGAAGTGACTTTTTGATCTTTCAAGTGTGAAAGTGAAATTATTATCAACTTGCTAACCTGTGAGGAATTCTTGCACACCTTCACCATTAAGATATGCATTCGCAAAAAAAACCCGGTTGGAAGTGGAATTACTATGTAGTTGTATCTAACACATAAGGTGGTTCAAGGTAAGTAATGAAATTCACCAAGGATCTAATATGTTGTGTCTAACATCTACACATAACATCTTAATCTAACATGCATTGGATTTTTGAAAAGCTAATCTAAAAGGAGCCATGGTATAAAATCTCATAAGTTTTTTTTGTTTTATTTTTATTTTTTTATCAAGAGATAAACTTGAACTAAAAACCACTTTGCTTAGATTGAAGGAAAAAACAGACAATTCGACCCCCTCTACTTCCAACAAGTGTAGCTTCCTTACAACAACTCCGATGATGCTGACATTTTGGGAGAACCTTCTACACCTTCCAAACTAAAACTGATTTAATTTTGACACAAATCCAATGGTGGATTTGGGAGGAACAATTAATTGAACAAAAAATCCAGAGGCTTTGCTACAAGTACTTGTTACACACAACTTCCTTCCATGTTTGATTCTTGCACACTCCTTTTCCGTGAACACCTCTCCACACAAAAGGACTAAACATTCTTCCTCACACTTCCTCCTCCCCTTTCTTTTTTTCCCACATACACACAATACCTTCTCCCTTGGTAAGCCTCCATGACCTTCCTTGAGTTTGTTCCCTTTGTCCAATGAAAGCTTTGCAATCCCTTGTTCCAATCAATGGCCTCCTCATCCTTCTAGAGCCCATGAGAATAGAGAATAAATTGCCATCCAATTGAGTTTAGGATGAGAATTCTTGGACCCAATGAGACATAAGGAAAATTTCATCCTTCAATCAAATAGGATGACAATCCTCATGACTAATGGGATTGGAGGATTCATCCCTTCCTTTATCTTGGATATCTTGATGAGGTCTCTTGAGCTTGATCCTTATCCTTTCCGTCCATTGACCTTCACATCCTATTTCTTCATCCAAATTACTTCAAGTAACTAACTATTAAGATAGTTTATCGGTAGTAACTAGTAACGTCCTTGAATTCTTACTTGACTAATTCAATGGTTGAACTAACATTCCTTGTACTATTTACTCTCTTGGTATCCCTTACTTATTTATTTTACCATGCACTAGTTAACTATGTAGTACATAATAAATTGGAAGTAAATTTACACCACAAAAACCCCCACATACTTCTAGATCCGCCGTCGAAATTAGGGTTTGATGAATCCCTTAGATCTAGGATGTTCGAGGTTTCATGAGGTTCCGCTGTCATTCCCACACCTTATGCCTACCCTAATTTGTTAAATAAAAAGGCCTCAACCCTTTCTAAACGCAAGTACCACATTGTTTGTACTACTTTCTTGGTTTTTTTTGTTGATGCATGTGAAAATTAGTCATGGCGGATGATGTCGCTACACCTTCAAATCCTCCAGTTGCACTAGTAGAACAGGAAGAGCTTGAAAAACACCGAACGACGTGATTGTTTCTCAACGGTCACGCGGAGAAAAACTGCCCAGGCGAGTGGTGCACACTCGAGTTGATCGTTCGGCATGGGATCGTCGATTGTCTCCTAACCCACATGCTTTAGCAATTTATTTATAATTCATTCCTACTCATGGATCCGCGCCAAAAAAGTTCGAAGAGTGTCAATGCGAAGATGATGATGTCCGTCTCCATTGTCGAACGTGGGTTCCCGGTGATGGCCATTATCGTTGGCTACGAGGGCCAATCAACCCTCTTCCCATGGAGCACCGAGCCGAGTACCTCGCTCGCACCATTCATCGCATTTTAGATTTTTTGCAATTGTGATCTATCCTTTAAGTCGGTTATAAAGTTGTAATTTCACTTAAGGCTACTTAGGCGGAATTGTTAATACTTAAGTTTGATTTGATTCTATTTAAAAGTTTGATAGAAGTGAAATTAAATAAAGACGTATTAGGACTACATCCTAAAAATCTTACAAGTACATCATTAGTGCTTGAAGATTCTTTTACAAACTAACTTAACCTTGTCATGGCGAAATGCTATTGTTAATTATGGGTTTGAATTCCCTATATATCAATAAATCACATTTAATTTTACATCCCCTTACCCTTCTCTATAACATAAAAGGGATAATGTACTTTAAAAGGTTTATTAGGTGCTTAACTGATTAAACGTTACATCAACTGGAATAAAGAAGTACTATATGCCTAGAAATATCACAAAAGCTGATTCAACTATTAATAATCACTACTTAGAAGCTTATAAACATTCAAATCATTAGTACTAAGGAAAATTACGGAATTAAAGTTTAACTAATTATTGAGCTATAATCCATGGCTCACATAACCCTAGACGAATGGGCAAATAGAACGGGTCAATCAAGTCTTGGAACAATATCTACAATGCATATTGGTCATAAATTTTGTTATGGCAAAGTTTGCCTATAACAACATAATGCATTCATTAACCCAACAAACACCTTTCTTTGCAAATCATGGTTTGCACCCCAAGTTTTGACATTCAAGGTGTGCACAAAATCGTGAATCTAGTAGTTGAAGATCAAGCCATGCGGTTAACAAATGTTTGAATTCAATTTGCATCTAACATTGAAGAAGCGTAAAGGCGATACAAGGAGAATGTTGATGAACATTAAAATGAACAACCCAATTTTAAGGTCGAAAACAAGGTTTGGCTTTAATGATAACATATCAACAAGGCCATCAAAGAAATTAGATCATCAAAGGTTAGATCCATTCCTCGTTATGAAACAAATCAATGTTGTGACTTTCCAACTCAAGCTTCTAGGTTCTATGAAAATCCATCCTATGTTTCATGTTTCCTTATTGGAACCTTACCACGTGTCTACCATTCTATGAACAATCCATGATCCCTTCCACCTATTGAAGTTGATGGTGAACAAGAATATGAAATGGAAAACGTTTTAAATTCAAGGATTTTTAATCGTCAACTCCAATATCTTGTTCATTGGCATGGGTATGATGTGTGACATGCCCCCAACTTTTTAATGAACCCAAATGTGGGTCCCATAGTGAAATTTTAAAAAAAAAAAAAAGTTGGAGCACATTACCTAGTTCGTAGCACTTCAGGGGTAGGAGGGTGTGTTAGAGTTCTGACTTGGGACTAATATGAACTCAAAAGCAAAAAATGAACTCAATTTGCACAACCAAGAAAAGAGGGTGGTTAATGCAAATTGAACATAAATGGTGCGATGGACTCAAAAGGGACAACTTCAAGCACAAGCTTTACATGGTCCATAACCTTTGGGAGGAAGCACTACTCCCTTACTTATAGTATATTTTGTGACTATCCACAAGAAACACATCCAAGTGGCACTTTTTTTCAAGACTCTTAATTGGGAGTCCCCAAAATTGAGATTCTTGTTGTCCCAAAACTTTGGGCGTTCATATCTTTTTCAAATCAAACCTTTTTGGAACATGCGAAGACATTATCTTATAACCTTCAAAAAGATTTTTCCAAGGTTATCACATGCCCTAATTGGAGATCATTTGACCCTTGTTCTAATGGGATTTATGGTCAGAAGTCAAATTCCTAATTTGATTTTTGCCCTTTTCTTTTGATCATAACTCATGCATAGCAAGTCTAAATGAATAATGCAAATATGCTTTAGGCATCTAGACCTTAAGACCTTTCTAATGGCATCATGCAGGCCTAATTTGGTGCTTGTTTGCCTTTCCAACCAAGGCTCCAAACATTTAGGACTCCCACACGAATGTAACTCCCAAAGTGGGAGTGCACTATGGAGTCATTATGCTCCATCCCTTACATTCTCCCCCATTTGCTTTTGGCCTCATGGGCCCTTGCACTCTACATTTAATCGTGAACCCAATGTTAAAGTTGCAACAATGTAAGTGAACACATTTGGGAACTGATTAAAAACCTATCGAATGCCATGGAGAAGGTGCATGAATTTTATTGATGATATCCAAACAAAACCAAGTTTGTTCATTGTGGAACACATCGCTAAAAGGGGAGGTGATGTCAAGAATGTTAATGCCATGGAATTCATTCATTTGAATGTTCATCCATGTACTTAACTTTTAGTTTAATTTCAATTCACTCTTAATTAACTTTCAATTAATTTTTTGTTCATTTCTAGTTGATTTTTAATTCATTTTAATTAAGTCTTTGTTAAGTTCTAGCTAAGTCCAAGTTAACTCCCAATCAACTTCGAGTTAAATCCTAATTAATTCCAAGTTAACTCAAATTAATTTTTAATTAATTTTTAGTTAAGTCTTAATTAACTATAATTAACTTTTAATTAAGTTTTGGTTAACTCATAATTTACTCTTAATTAGGAAGGTTCTCAAGAAATTTTTTTACCCAATTCACACATAAAAGCTTCCCTAGAAGTTTTTTTGAACTACGTCCCCAAAAGGGTATAAATATAAATATGGCCCTTCATTTCTTTTAGTTTGTTTAACACCAATCTTAGGCACAATCTTACACCATAACCTTATCATGTTTTTTTTCATATTCATGATTGCATATGTTAACATAATAATGATTCATTTTCACATTTGTTTTACACATCTTGTGTTCTTATTTTTAATTCTTATGTTTTTTGTTTTTGAATCACATAATGTTGTTTCATTCCTTGTTTAAAAGTTAGACTTAAACTTTTCCTTCAACCTTTATTCTTATGGATCTTCGTGTCCTTGACAATATCAGTACGTGAAACATGTGAATTATGATTGAACAAATTTTGCACAATTTCCATTATTAAATCGTGAAATGTTAAGTTTGTGATGAAAAGAAATGGCTAACTATATAGTGTAAAGCCTTAAAGTGAATTAAGGTGAATAATGCCATCCCAAGGGATCACCTTAATGAATTCCCATGGCCAACGTGATGACCCTGACATCACTTTCACGAATATGGTGATTATGAAATAAGAAAGATTTGTGCATAAAATGCATGAATAAAGGGGATGACGTGTATGACATCCCCACATGTTGCACGAAATTTTTGAAATATGACCCCTTTGAAGATCAAATTGAAGACATTTGCAACGTGCAATTGGATAACAACCCAATTGGAGTGAAAGTCCAAGGTGCATTTGATGGCATAGATTATTTGTTCACATTCACCCTTGGTTGCAACTCCAAATTTGTGTGAGGAAAAATGTGTTGGGTTTAACACAAATTGAAAGCATAAAACGTGGTTTGTGAATTGATATAATGTTTTCCCCATGACAATGGGATGAATTCCATTTAAAAGCTTCATCATGGCTAAGAAGTGGGCTACTCCAAAGACATGTGTAATTCAACATGGAATGTGACCTTGTGCCATATGAAAATAAAGTTGAAACAATTGTGAAAATCCATTTGCAAAATCTTTAAGGTGAAAACAATCCCAAAAGTGTGCAAAAACCATCCTAAAAGGACCATTTACAAATAAATGTAACATGTGTTATAATGTTAATTTAAAGAAGCTCAACGAAAGTTCAAAGTTCTAATCTAGTTCTTAGTCTTTTAGGAAAAACGGAAAGAAACCATAAAATTCAAAATGTGAAGTGATGAAAACTAAAGTGGCGTCAAAGGACATGGGTGCAGGGGAAAATGGTGCCAAAACGTGAGTTGCTCGAAATTTTTCCTTTACACATCCAAGAACTAAACTATGAAAAAAACGTTTATGTGATGGAAAATCATGTTGGGGAGGAGGCCTAAGTTTGAACTTGTTGCTAAAACTTTGACCCATAAAAAGAATTCCTTTTGCAGCTTTTCCAAGTCACTTGTTTAAAAACATTTGAATTGGATTCATGTTTCACTATGCCCTATTGTAGTGTCATGATGGGGCAAAACAAAACACCATTGGGGTAACAAAAAAAACAAATGCCAAGTTGCCACATCACAAGGGTTCTTTGTTATTTTATCCAATGGAAAACAAAATGTCACTTGTACATCACGCCATAAAGTAATAGATATGTGGTTGTATAATCAAGGACGATGAAAACTTAAATGGAAGGACCCAAGGACATCCAATGTTGAAACTCAAGCCCAAATTCATGTAGACAAGGTGGGAACAAAATAAGGTATTGAACTAAGATGGTCATAGGCAGGCATGCTTATATTAGGCAGTCGCCTAAATTACCTAAATTAACTTGATTTAGGCACATCAGGAATGGTTAGTTTAGGTGGGGGCCAAATGAAGGCTTTATTTAGCATAAAATGATTGGTTAGCATTTATCAATGCTGGAACTACTCTATGAACAAGAATTATTTTGCCTGCATGACTCCTTTTAATCCAAAGTTCGATAAACGCTTGCGGAACAAATCCTTCTCCCAACGTAGGATTGAAAAATCGGATTCTACAGTACTGGTAATTCCAGGAAAAAACGTTGCAATGACACCACAATATTCCATCAAATTTGGGAATCAAGCACCAAGTAAAGACCAACCATCCTTGAAACTTGAACTGTTGGAAAGCGAATCGATGTCGTCCTTCAACAATGGCTCACATCTGTGAGCATGGATCAGGGCTTTGTGCTCATCAGCGATGAGATCGATCTAAGTTGATGAGTAACAATGATCCAATCGGAAAACATGTTGCCGAATCTTTCGAATGAAGTCGGCTGCAGATAGCTCGATGAGTTCATGTGGTAGCACTAGGGGAATAGAACCGGGATCGGCCATTGCATTGTTGTTTCAATCTCAATAGGCAGAAATTTCATGAATTCAATTGCAGGCGGTGACGTAAACGAGGGCGATGTCATGCTGAAGGTCGGTCTGGTCGCTTTCATCAACTTCATTAAGTAAGGTGTTAACCCAGGAAGCCAGACCAACCAGAAATTCTCGAACACTGGACAGAGCAACTACATAACGACCACTAATGACGTGAGTCAATGGG
>Ga0116227_10006089_pt1 | contig 24739 bp, 18 predicted proteins | sample S1TSphgellanicum_FD_89693 | JGI IMG/M metagenome (GOLD analysis project Ga0116227, IMG submission 89693) | Host-associated microbial communities from peat moss isolated from Minnesota, USA - S1T2_Fb - Sphagnum magellanicum MG | ecosystem: Host-associated > Plants > Peat moss > Unclassified... | reverse complement strand
TTTTCTCCCAAATTCCTCCGGACCCAAAAAACAAAAACTCTTAAAAAACCAAGAAGCGGAAAAAACGTAAACCGCCCGACTGTCTCCTCTTCTTCCAAAAAAAAAACCATAAAAAAAAAAAAAAAAGACCAACGCGCACAAGCGCACCCACACATACAATCTTCTACCCATTCGCCGCCTCCTTATTTTTTGTAATTTTGCGAAAGAAGGAAACATGAAGAAGTAGCAGAAGAAGAAGAGGAAGCGGACATGACAACTTACATGGCGATTGCAAAGGGGGAGAAGGCAAAAAGCCTCTGGGAACGTCGATGGGTGCTTCAAATCGATCAAGCACTGGATACACCCATCAAGATGAGAAGCGAAAACAGCCCAAAAACAGTCGAAAAACTTGTTTTACAGCCACATAAAAAAAAGCGAAAGATAGTCGCGATGTTTCACTCCTCCTCACTTCGCTTGTTCCTCGTCGCCGTCTTCTTCTTCTTCTTCTTCTCTGCTTCTTCTTCTTCTTCTTCTCCTCTTCTTCCAGAGTCCAGATACCTTCTGGCGTCTTGCGTCCCTTACCGCGCGGTGCATCACGCGGCAGCCGCACGGTTCATGTTTGTTTTTCCCACAAATAAGCAACTGTGTGTGTCTGTCAGAAGGTCTAGGGTTCAAATCCCTGCACAAGTCAGAAACTTTTGATTCCACCTCTTCACATAACTAATAGAAAATTTCCACTAGGGATCTTGTCTTTTTGGATGACATTTTCAAAAGATGATTCTAACATGGAATCTTTCAAAATTGAAGAGCTTTTTTTTTTTTTTTTTTGGGTCAATGTCTCTTTGTTGCAAAATGCTTGTGATTCTCCTCCCATTTCTTTGCTTCTTGTCCAAGCTCTCTTTTTTCCCAAGAGCAAATCACTCTAAGACCTCTTTAGTCGCTAATATTTTCAAAGTATAATTGATATGTAGATTGTTGGAAAAACGTGATCTTCAATTCCATTTCTTTGCTTCTTGTCCAAGCTCTCTTTTTCAAAAGCAAATCACTTTAAGATTTCTTTAATCACTAATGCTTCCAAGTATTATTGATACATAGATTGTTGGAAAAACATGACCTTTAATGTTGGGTTGAAATATTTGGAAGCAAACTTGTAGGACATACGAGCAATATGGACATTCCATTTGATGTTTTTTCAAGGTTGATTATTTATATTTACACTCTTTCATCGTCAACATCTTCACCAACATGATGAGTCTAAGGATTTTTGTCACCAGATTTGGTTGGAGTTGCAAACATGTTTAAACTTAGTATGATTTTTTTCATCTTCATGTTATTTTTGCAATTCATTGTTTTTTAATGTTTATTCTCCCCATTTTCCGCCAATCTTGTGTGATTTCTTAGAGCTTGGTGATTCATAGTGTGAAAAGAAAACGCAAGTTGGAGTTCAACAATCCCTAATCACTTTACACAATGATAAATACAAGTTTGTTGATATTGGCATTGATTCGAAAATAAGACTTTTGTGATTTACGTGATCACACTTTTGATGAATTCAAAAATGTTGTTTATTTAGTGTTGTTTTAATGAATGATGTCATGACTCTAGCCTTAGATTTGTGACCAAAGTTAAGGCATGAGAAATGAAGAGAATCAAAATAATGTCATAAGATTGAAGCACAATCACATAAGTGTGCAAGAATGCAACAAAGTGAATTCCACCTTTGGGAGTTGGAGTCTTGCAAATATTTCAAATATTTGAAACAAAATACAAATAACAAACCTCGTCCAAACTGGGCTTTCTTTAGACTATTGAAAAGGTCTTAAAGCACAAATATAAAAAATGAGCTCCCATCTTTCATTTAAAAATTTAAAGGTCAAAGTTTATGGCCAATATAATGAGTAGGAATCAAATTAACTATTTGACTTTTGACAACTAAAACCCAAGAAATAGAGGATCAAATGACCTTTGATTGGATCATGCAATATGTCATTGGAAATTTCTTTTACATGTTTATAAAAAATAAAATTGAAAACTCTTCGATTGGAGTTTGTATGTGGGAATAATAAACTTTCAAATTTATGAAACTCATAAGTTGCAAAAAAAGAAGAATTTTTGAGACTTTCATTTTGAAGTCCTTTGGGAATTTTTGTCACTTTGATACAATCTATCTCACCAACGACAAAATATATTATACAAAAAAAATTTGATGAATGTTTTCATGTTTAGGTTGTGGTAAGTTTTGTGAAAGTTTATTGTGTGTGCTTCATCCATGCATTATTTTGGTTTCAACTTGCATTACTTGCCCTTTTTCTTTGTTGTGTAGGTTGGTTTCACTTTTAATTCAACATTTGTGAACTTGTTCTAATCCCATCATAAAGTTGACATCCAACCTTTCTAGGAATTAAAGAACACATTTTAGGTTTGCATTCTATTACAAAATTGAAAACTAGTTAGTTTTTTACCTTGATACCACTTGACAAACTTAGGGTGCCTCACTTTTCCACCAATTTTCATATCTTCTGAAATAATAATTTGTTTTTTTTTCTTTTTCTTGTTCTCCAAAATGATCTTGACATTGTCATGAATATGCATAGATAATATATTGAAAAATTATGTAGTTGAATTTGAAACAAAACCACATAAAAATGAATTCACTTTCATCCAATAATTACAAGTAGTATCATTAGAATTAACATCAATATCATAATGAACTTGAGGATAGAAATTCACAAAATTAAACTTTTCATACATGTAGCTTCTTCAAAGAAATTTGAATTGAAGTTGTAAGCATTATAATCACAATTTTCCTTTGGGTTATAATTATTTCAGAGTAGATTTAATCACATACATCATTGGCAATCTACAAAGGAAAATCCAATTATTACATCTCAAACATCATTAGTTCAAAAGTGGGGTGTAATTTTCTAGCTTAAATCATTATAAGACCTTTTAAATGAAATAAGTTCACCCCACCGTCATCACTTCACATTGCGTAAAGTTATTTCCTTATAGGGTTATGATGTAATCACCATGTTTCATTACAAGTTCACATAATTCGTTAACATAATTCGTTATTAATTGAAATAATTTACAATAGTTAAATAAGTTTCTTTTGTTTTTTTTGTTTTAAATACCTTAGGTTATTGTATCATAAACTTTTATAAGTTATTTTACTTTGAACTATTTAAATTTTTACTTTGTAATATTCTTAATTATTCTTGGTTATTCACCTTAAAGGGTGTAGGCATGGTCAAGTAGACCAAAAAAAAAAATCTAGCCAAAATGTTGTTTAAAAATGACAATTTTTTTGATATTAACACATGAAAATAAATTAAAAACTTGCATAAGTATAAATATGAAAAGACATGGCCCTCCATTTAGTTTATGGTAAGTTTAATACAAAATTTGAAAAACTTTGGTATCATAAATAAGGTGAGAAGTAAATTTGAACTTGATTGGGTCAATTTGGTATTCAAACCTATTTTTACACTAAAAGTTTTATGTATTATGATTATAACATGCATAATTTTATAGTACACAAGTGTTTTTTAAGACTTTCATGACTTGAAAGTAGAAAACATTCAATATTTCACCTACTTGTAACCCATTTTGTAAGATAGGACATTACCTGCAAATAGATGCAATTTTGTAAAATCTATTTAAATCTACATGAAAATGTTCATCTTTCAAAGTTATAATATTAAAGTGAAATTTTATCTTCATATTAATCATTGAATAAAATAATATTCCTACTTTCAATGCATCAAAAAATATTTGTGTCTACTTGTAATTTTTTGTGACAAGTAACATTTTTTGTCTACTTAACCATGCTTACACCTTAAACTATTCCAAACTAGATTTTTTTTTCATTATTCTAAGTTATTCCACCTTAGTTTGTTTTCAATTATTTTAAATTGAACCTTTATAAGTTATTTTATGTTATTTTAGGCTAGTTATTATAAGTTTTTTTATTGGTTATTTTAATATATTCCACATTAGGGTATCATAAATTATTTTTGATTATTGTAAATTTTTTAAAAATATTTTACTATATGTTATTTATAGGTTATGTAACCCTAAAAATATATTTGTGATTATTTATTTTAAGTTATTCCAAACCATTAAAGGTTATTTTATCATAGGTTAATATAGGTTATAACCCTATGATAACTTATAGTGGAATAACCTAAAATAACCAACAACAACCTAAAGGTAAAATATTTTATAATAATTTATAATAGCCTAAAATGAAATAACTTAAAATAATTTAAAGTGGAATAATTTAGAATTAAAAATATTAAAAATATGTAATAACCTAAAATAACTTATAATAGTTAGAAATAACCTAAAGTGTAATAGTTTAAAATAATATAAGCTATAATAATTTATAATAACATAAGGTGTAATAGTTGATAATAACCTAAGGTTAAATAGCTGAAAATAACTGAAAATAACCTTATTTAAAAATAACCTAGGGTGGAAACAATTTAGAATATCTAAAAATAACCTAAAATAAATAAATAACTTATAGTAACCTAGGGTGAAATAACCTATAATAACCAAATAGGTTAAGGTGAAATAACAATTTTTAAAAAATAACATTAAAAAAATTCTTAAAAATAGCCTAAGGTAACATAGCCTAAAATAACATAAGGTGGAATAAAAATATGATTGAGAATAATATAATATAAAAACCAATGATAACCCAAGGTAAAATGCTTTAAATATCTTAAGATGGAATAATCTAAATAACCTAAAGTGAAATAACTTAAATAACATGGGGTGTAATAGCATAAAATAATAAATAATTTCTTAAAATAGCCTAAAATAATTCAAAGTAGATTAATAAAAAATAATCTAAAGTGGAATAACCTAAAATAACAAATAAAAGCTTAAAATAACATAGGGTGAAATAATTTATAATAATTTATAATGGTTTAGTTTAGAATAGCTAAAAATAACCTCAAAACACCTCAAATAATTTGGGGTGAAATAATTTTAAATAGTTTATAATGGTTTAGTCTAGAATAACAAAAAATAACTTAAAATAACCTAGGGTGTAATAATTTTAATCGCCTAGAATGGAATTATTTATAATAATTGAAAATAACCTAAAATAACCCATAATGGAATAACCTAGAATAGCTTGGGGTACAATAACTTATAGTAGTCTACAATATAATAAATTTAAATAACCAAAGGTGGAATAATTAAAAATAACCAATGGTGGAATAACTTAAAATATCTTAATGTAAAATATTGTAAAATGGCTTAAGAGTAGTTACAAATCTTAGCCTATGGTAGCTTAAAAATAACCTAAGTTAGCCTATAGTAGTTTATGAATAATCGATAATATCCTACAATAACTTAAGCATAGCCTAAGATTAATGTAGGAATTTAACCTATGGTAGCCTACACATAGGTTAGGGAAAAAATGTGCATTATAATATGTGATGACAAATCATTTTACTTATTTGAAAAATGGTACAATGGTTAAAGAATTGTTCTTTAACCATGGAGGTGAAAGGTTTAAACCTTCACATGACTTGTACCCTAAATTGATGGGATAAATTAACCTAAGCTTTTAGGTGTTTGCTTAGCCCATGTTCCTAGGTCCTTAAACTAAGTGGGTAGGCATTTAACTTAAAATTTTAACCTAGGTTGGTTAAATGTTTAGCCTTAGCTACTTGGCCTAACCTAATTATTAATTAGGAGATAAACATAATGAATTAATTGTTAGTGAATTTGACTAATGATTAATGAATTAATTATCAATGAATTTGATTTATTGTTGATGAATTAGATTATTTATTCGTGAATTGATTATTAATTAATTAGATTAATTATCATTGAATTATTTATTAAGGAATTAAATTAATTATTAATGAATTTGATTAAATATTAGTAAATTCACTTGTCCATAGCAATTGGTCCTTATTCATTAGGCGATTGGTCACTTTTGCCATGGTAGAAATGTCCAAGTTCATTGAAAATCTAATGAAATACACACATAATTGGAACACATATTGGTAAAGTGCATCAAATTGTTGGAGGTTTGTACTTTGAAGTGCAACTCCATTTCATCATTTGCTTGCTTTGGAAATAATGGGTGTTTAAATTGAGCAAGAACATCACACATGTAGGACATTTGTGACATGATGACATCATGTTTTCACATGCTTTTGATTTCTTTTCACATGTTTATTATCATGGTTCCATATGCTTGTGTCATGTTCCCATGTGCTTATGTCACATTCCCAAGTGAAATGCGATGTTTCCATTTTGCCAACAAGTGCCATGGATCTATGTCACATTAATCGAATTTCAACACCATGTCATTTACCAAGATGACACATAATTGGTAGTGGGTCATCTAAATGAGGATCCATGTTAGATTTTTAAAAAATATGTGCCAAAACTTCACGCCCACATACTTGCAACTTTCACCCGTGCACCTTAAATACCCACATTTTAAAAAAATACTCAAGACAAAAAAAAGGTTTGCCAAACCTACAATAAATCAAAACATTTCTACAAACTAATTAAATCCAAATCAAAACACAAAAACATTGTCCCAAACCCATTAGAAAAAAATACATTCTTGTAAAGAAAAGGATTGGAGAACACAATACAAACAAGTTAGAACAAACATGATTAAACTATGTCTCCAATATGTATTATACATTATGGTCACAATGGGTATATTATGATTTGTAATAGGTTAGGGTACAAACCAAATCAATATTTATTGTTTTATTAATTATAAACTCAATATAATGAAAAAATAGTGATTCAAATCTCTAGTGACAACCACATGGAAAAATCTTGTAATCCATTTATTAGTTTGACAAGTGTTTGAATGCAAGAACTCCTAAAAGAATTAAAACCTTTAATTAACATGTTTTTCAAAAAAAATCCCAAGTTAATAATTTGTGTTTGTAATAAAACCTTTTTTTTGGAAAACACAACAATAAAACCTTGCATTACCAATAAAACAAAAAATCAAACAAAAATCACAAATCTTGCATATCAAACACAATTTTGGAATGTTTTGAAACATTTCAAGTGTTTTTATTGTTATTGTTCATTGTTTAATAGCTTACCAACTTAATACATTGCTTGTGATGATTTTATAAATTAAAGTACCAATAACTATATCCAAATTTGGTGGCTGTTGGTAATGGTGCAGGCATTGATGCAATTTCAATATCAATTTTGGGTGGCTTGTAGCCATGTTGCCTTACATTTTGGCTTGTAGCCATTGAGTCACAACTTATGCATAATCATTGGAATTTTTATCAAGATTTGGAATTTGTGATTTAATGCTAAGAGTTCACAACTCACTTTGTATTCCATGGCATTCAGCTACATTGTGTAAATCCTAAATAACAACCAATTGAATAATCTAGGTAATAACTATTAAAAGTGTTGTTTCAAGTAACTCTGCATTGTTACAATGCAATGTATTGCATTTGTGATTTTATAACATGGGAATGTTGCATTTCAAACTTTTGGGTGTTTGCATTTTGTACAAGTTCTATAGATTTGTAGCCTTTGTTTTTAAACATGGGGTGTTAGATTCTAGGTTCTTGGTTTTGGGTGTCTGAATGTTGGGTCACAAATGCTTGGAACTTGGAAGGTATTAAGGTTTTTGGGAATTTTGACAATTTGGGTGTTGGGTCATAGTGATTGGAACTTGGGATCCAAAAAGCTGGAGGTTGTGGGTGCTTGGAACTTGGAAGGTGCTAAGGTTTTTGGGACCTTCAAAAGTTTTGGGGTTTAGGTGTTTCAAATAGTTCAAATTGCAAATCATGATGGTGCTTCTAAAATTACCTTCGAACTTCAAAGTGAAGGCATCTTTTTCCAATTGCAATGCATACAACAATGCTAAGATTCACATTGATCCAACTTTTGTCACTTCTTGCAATAACATTCCAATTTCGAAGAATTTGGGGAAGGCTCCAATTATTTTGCCCCTCAATTCAAGGAAAATTAATTTTAATTATGATCGACTTAAAAAACCCTTCCAACCCATCCCCTCATGTTTTGATTCAATGTAGTTTGTTGTTTTGAACTTCCATAAAAGAAAGTTAAAAAAAACTATGATGCAAGTTTAAAATGGCAAGATTTTTGGGTGACTCAATTTAGTTGGGTAAAGTTGGAAATGGTTGATGGGTTTTTGGTTTTTATGAAATATATTGTTTGCAAAGCCATCATTGGTGCCACCAAGCACATTATGCCCAAGCAAGACAACTTGGAGAAGAACAAAGGAAAACAACGAATAGAACATGACATCCCTAGTAAAAACTTGAAGAAAAATCAAGTTCACTGTGAAAATAACAACAAACATTTTCAAAACTTGGTGTTATTTAATGTTTAATGACCTCAATCTATTTTGTAGCAAGTGGGTGATGGTATGGTAATGGAAAATCATTGCAAGAATATTAGACAATTTGTTGTTTTATCACATTTCATAAAATGGGTAGCCATAATAGAATATGAAGTTTTGAAGCCTTTGTTTGAGTACTTGACGGTGTTAAGAACAGACCCACGAAGCATGGGAATGATGCTTATAGGTGGGAAATTGGCAAACACATTCACCTTCAAGTTCAAAAGGCCTTGAAAACAACAATGACATCAAAAAAATTTGAAATCACATGTGATGGGTGATTTCAATTGATAACCAACAATGGTCATCTATCCACATTTATGTGCTAAATAGTTGGGTTCACATTTTGTTAATTACATATAAACAATAACTTAGTGTAAGGTTATTCCACAAAAGAAAGGAGGGGTTTGGATGAAAAACTCATGTTGTTTTTTTTTGGTGTGTTTGTTTTGTTCTTTTGTAACCTTTGTAGAAATTTTGAAAACCTTAATTTTTTTGACATTTTGGGAACTTTGTTAAGATTAATGAAAACCATTTCAAGGAACTATATTTCATGTGTTGTGAAAGTCAATCAATTTGCTAATTATGTACAAATAAATATTTAATTTGGGGTTGTTAAAAAGGGAAGCAAGGATGTTAGCTTGTAATTTGAATAGGGTTTAAAAGGTAGAAGAACAATTTTGCCAAGGTGGTCTCCCATTGTTGGACTAAAACACAAGGATTGAATGTAAATTTATCATATTGTTCGTAGTTTTGTTTTGTTTTTTTGAGACTTCTTAAAAATGATGGAATTCAAAAAATTTATGTTGAAGTTAAGATCATTTAGGTTGAAATCGTGTTTACATATTTTTGTTTTGTAAAATTTTGTGTTGATTGAAATGAGCAAACTAAGTCTAAGTCATGTGCTTTTTTTTGAACTTTGTGATTGATTGGGATGAAGAATTTTAATCTTTTGAGCATGAAGGTGGTTGTAGAAGTTTTTGGAACTCTGTGATATATTTTGAAGCTTTGTTAAGATGAATGAAAAACATTTCAAGGAACTAATCTTTATGTACTAGCAAAAGTCGTTAAATTATGTGCACAACAAACATTTAATCGAAAGTTATTTCACAAAACTATGTGTTTGTTTTGGTTTTTTAACTTTGTAGGAAATTTTAAATTCTTTGTTGATCAAGATGAGCAAAGAAAGTTTTGTAGCTTTTCTTTTGAGGAACTTTGTAGTTGATTAAGATGTGCAAATTGGATGTTTTTTTTTGGGTGAGCTTGATGGTGGTTGTAATTTGCGATCATTTTGGAAATGATGTATAAGCAAATACTTGGTCTAAGGCCCTTATAAGAAACAAAGGAAGGAATGAAGATATTATACTTTATGTAGAATAGGGTTGTAGAGATGCATAACACAATGAAACTCATTAAGTCATGGAAACTTGACTATTTTTGGGGTTTTTCCAAAGATTTGTTATTGATATCTTTTACCATAAATTGTGGCATTTTTCAAGAGTTTTTCAATTTTGTTTTAGGGTTTATGGTTGTGTAATTATGCCATCAAAATATTGGGTTGTTAAGGTACCTATGAAAATGCATCTTTCAATACGATAGACTTATATTTTTCCAATGTTGAGCATGAATTAATGAATTTTACCGCATCCAACAATTGATTGCCATGGTATATCATGGCATTGTGCAATAAACACATTATACCAATCTACATTCTAGTGTCACTAGGATTTTTATAAAGGAGGCAATAGTAACTATAAGTTACAACCCTAAAATTTTGATCCATAGTTATCGATTTAGGGTTTGGAGTAGCCTTTTTGAGTTAAAGCATTTGCAACACAAAGGGTCAAAAGATGTACTCATCTTATAAAAGCTACCATTTAAAGGTCTAATCATGGTTAAAGGAATGGTGAAAAATGAGCAATTCATGGCTGAAAGAATAGCCAAAAATGAGCAATCCTATGTTAAGGAATGGCCAAAAATGAGCATTCCGATGTTAATGAGAATGCCGTCGATCTAGTGATGTGACTCCTTTACGGCCATGGATTTACAAATTCAGGCTACACATTTTCAAATATTTCCCCTTTTTTGCCCTTTTGTACTTAGAACAAACCATTTCTTTTTTTTAAAAACGAAATCTGGCGATATTTATTTAGCCAGGGGGAAAAAAAAGAAAAAAAAGACTGAATGAAAAGCTAATGTAGAAAAAATGGTGATCATCAGTTGGAAGATTTAGCCAAATATAGCTATGAAACTGAAATAAAATAAAATATTAAAATCATCCTTCTATATGTTTGGCTAAACAATGAAAACCAAATATATAAATATGATGACGACCACGGATGGATGATGATGATGATTATTATTATTATTATTATTGTTATTATTATTATTATTTTTCCCTCACTTCTGGCGACAAAGAACCTCCCAAATCATTGTTAAAAAAAAAAAAACTCTTTTTGGCGAAACTTCGCCAGTAAAAGAAAAAACCCGCTGGGACTCCCCTGGCAACAACAAAACGCTCTTTGCGCACTCTCTCTCTTAGTGTGTCTTGAACACATCGACGAAGCAACAAGAACACACCAAGCATGCTTCTGCAGCGTCTATGGCGGCTATGGCCGCGACAACCTCGCTACCTTCTTCGCGCCATCGCTAACAACGCCTCTTCTGCCTGCCAATCTGTGCTGCCTTACCAAGATATTGTGCTCGGTGAGTTCTTCACAGTCATTAGTCTCAGCCTCTTTTAATTATTTAATTTTTTCCAAAGAAAAAGCAATGTAGTCATGTGGTCTGGAGCCAACAAAAAAAAAGAGAAAAAAAAGGTGAGTAAGTTTCTGTTCCCTGTTAGGTTTTGATGTCCACTGTGTGACCAAAATTGCTTCTTGTTTGCTTTACTACTGTCCAAGAAGTTGTTCATCTTTAAAAAGATGAAGGCAGTAAGGTATAGAAGGAAGTAGAGAAAGGGAGTCGAAAAGTGTCTGGGGAATGTTGCACATTTCTTCCTTCCTTACATGTTGCTTGCTTCCTGCTTCTGCTCAATTCTGTTTCTAAGGACCTGGAAAGTTGTGTTGTGGCAACACATAATGTTTCAGGCTTTTCAAATTTTTTCTTTTTTAAAATTATTATTTCAAAAATAATTTAGAGTGCTTTAGATCAATACCTATGTGTCAAATCTGACAAAGTGAAGTAAGTTGAAGTAGTAGACTTCAGTAGACTTTTTTTAGAGTCAGAAATTTCTTGTTTCATGGCATCAAAACTCTCAAACACATGAGGGATGTGCATACATTTTGGATATGATGACACTGGGTTGCTTGATTGCTACGCCCCATAAAGACCAAACCATTGGTGCTTGTCTGAGTCTGGCCATATCTTGTCATCAGCGTATTACAGTTGGCTAACGATCTTTGATGCTCAACAACAAATGTGCAGATTCCAGAGTGTGTCGGGGGATTAGTAATGTTACTGCGTGTGCATTGAGACCATGGAGCTCCCATGCACCATTGATTCACAGTTTGCAACGTATGTGGGCTCTGCAACCTGGATAAACAGAGCTCTAACATGTCACCTTCTCTTGATAGTCCATTCTATGTTTGAGTGACACTGCTTGTTTTCAAATTTGAGAATATTTTTCCATGAACTTTTTATATTTGTGCTTTCAGTGAATCTGTGAGATTGGAAGGGCTGAGGACTATAGTGACTCTTGACAGTATAGTGGGTGGTTCCTTTTCTGGACAGAACAGCAATTCAGCAGTTGGTGGTGACGGCTTCAGGGCCTGATAGACCAGGCATTGTAGCCAGGCTGTCAAAGCGAGTTCTTGAATGTGGAGGTAATGTGGCAGAGAGCCGGATGACAAGATTGGCTGGTGACTTTACCATTCTGATGCTAATCACATTTGATATAGCGTAAGTCAGACCTCAATGTTTGTATCCTGTTTATTCACCTGTGTTTCCAGCTCATGCTCTTAGGTTCATGTATCTATGAATGTCACTCAGCTAATTCAGGGTTTCGGGTTTAGTCTTGCAATCCTCAAATGGGTTGTGTTTGAGTTGATGGCTATGGTGTGACAAAGGTGTCTGTTTCTTGAGTCACAAGCAGGGTTTTGTGCATAATGGTGCACATTTGTGGTCTGGGTTTCCTGCTGTCATGGATTGCTCAAAGTTATGGACAGGTGTGTACAGAACAGCGCGGAAGGCAGAACAACTGCGAAACTCTCTCTTAGAGATTGATGGTCTTCAGGTTGGTATTTGAAGTTCAATTGCTTGCCATACAAGCTGTATTCTCAACCAGTGCTTGTGCATATACAATATGCCTAGGTCACTGAACAGTTTGCAATATTGTTTGGAGAAGCTAGGGGTTTCAGTAATGTTAAAAAGGAGGAAGAGCAATGTTCCACTTTGCAGCAATCTAATGGAAGTTCTGGGTTTTTTCCAGGTTGGCACAAGATGGACATCTGATGAGCGCCTGAAAGAGACGCAGCCACTTCGTAAGTTTCGAAAGATTTTGCTGCGGGGTGCAGACAACCCAGGTATGTTGTGTCTGAACCCTTGAAGTTGCAGTCATTACCCTGTAAATGATGATATCTTTGCATTGCAGCGATGGAAGCAGAGCACTGGTTTACATCAGATCACCACTGAGGCAATCTGCTCAATTCTGCTGTGATACCTTGGTTATTGGGTGTAAATTGCCTGCATACAGCTGCATGCACCATTATCCTGCTTATCAATGTAGACAGCTATATTTTGGCTTGCTACTTATTGTACCTTTCAATTCTGTTTCAAACCAGAGGGTGCATTTACCCCAAATGGGTACATCATCACTCATTTTGCTGCTCTGTGCTTTCCTTGTGCAAGCCCTTGATTGAAAATGGTGAAGAGGAAGGTATGTGGATCCATCTCCTGCTAAGGTGCTTGTTATTTATCTGCAGCATGTGGGGAGGTGCAGGTCTTGTATACAATGTAACTGAGTATCTCTTTTCCCATGGTATCAACATTGAGAATCTGGAAACCCACACTGAACAGGTGCCAACAAGCCTTGATTCCCAATGTTTTTGGTGTGATTGTGGCCCTTAGCTTGAAAGTTTGGTTTATAAATGCATAAAGCCTTGGTTTCTACATGCAGCCAGTTCTACTTCTCTCACAGAAGTTTCTAAATTGCTAAGTTCCTTCTGTAAAATTTGGCTGCTGCTGGTCAATGACATTTGGGTTGCTAAGGTGCAGACAGCTAATAATTGTGTGGGTCCCCTCTCACAATAGTTGGTTTCTTAAAGGCTCCTTGGGAGTAGTTGAATTCATCAAATTTTTGAATATTGCAAGATCTAATGCTGACAAATCTTCCTCCCTTGTTTTGCGTATAAACTAAACTGCATGCTGACACTTTATTTTCCAACATATGTATGTAGTTTAGTTTCTGTGGGTGGGTATGACTAAACAGGCACCATTTGGAGGAGCAACACTGTTCATGATGGCAGGAGTGATAGCAATGCCAGTGAGATTGTCAACACGCAAGCTTATTCACAACTTGGATACATTGCAAACCACTCTGGGTGTGGATATTGCTATCTCCAATCTTCCTGTTTCTACCAGCTATAAGTTTCGGCTTCCTTCTCCACCTCAGGCCATTGTATAATAGATGTACCTGCAAGAATAGTGATGACATGTGGGAGTTAAGAAAATAGCGGTTTAGGATCAGAAGTCAAAGACACTGGTTTCCTAAAACTCTTCAGGACAAAGTGAAATAGGGAATGGATCTCAACTTGTCTTGAACTGTCTTGGTAGATGGTGTCGAGGGAGAATGGTGATATATTACAGTACTTGTCTAGAAACATTGAGATTGGTAGAAGGTCAAATTTGGCTCAACTGGAAAATGCAGATCTACATCATGGATGGATGATGTATTGCTAATGTAGTTGTTCAGGTTTCAATTCCATGTTAGAAATTTCAGAAGTTGATTATACAGGGACAAGCTAAAATGAAATGAAGCTTACCATTGCAAGCTTGTTGTTGCTCGCATGAGTGTACTTTTTTGTTGACTATGTTTCTTGAGTGCTAACCGGCATCACGACTAAGTCTCCTGTCACCTGTGGAAATACAACAGAAACTGAAGAAGGGGTGTCACCAAAGAAGGGGAGGTGATTTTGAGATGGAAATCCCTAAAATTTTGAATGCAAGTTGAACAAGATTTACTGGAAATTTTTGAAATGCAGAAAGAAGGTTACAACAGATATTGTTTTTAAACCTAAATCTTTCCAGCCAAACAAACTTTGTTATTCTAGCTCTATGGATTTCACCTCAAGGGATCAGAACTCTCTTGATTTCCTCTTAAGGAGTCAACTGGTTGTTGATGAGTGTGACAATTCATTGTTTAACAACAAAAACCTTACAATTGCTACTCCAACATCATTACATAGTTTCTCTTAGAAGTTGGATAGAGACAAATAACGGAGTAGGTAATTGTGATTGCCTACATCTCATACAGTCCTCTTGTTCCAAAATCCTCAAAGCTCCCATTATATCATAGGTACTCTCTTTCATAATAAACCACATTACAAATTCACATCAAAAACCCAAAACAAAAACTTGACAAAGATGATGATTAACACTACAACCACTCTTGAAATCGTTAGACTCTTTCATCATTTCCCTTGATCTAGTCCCTAAAATGCAAACACTTAACCTCCTATTCCCTTGCTGACACTCTTGACACAACAAAAAATTAGGTGCTAGGTTCAAAAGAAGAAGAAGTCCAAATGAACTTTTGCCCCCAATTGATTCCTATCAAAATCCAAACAAATTTCACACTTTCTAACTAGAAGAATCGGTGTCACCAAAAAGGAAGGGTCAAACAACAACACGACCCCTCTGTCAAACTCACTTAGACAGAATGTGAATGGGTATCTGCCTATCAAACCAGCAGCATGACAATGGCATTAATTTGAGTCCAAAGCTTTTGTCCTATGGCTCTACTAAACCCCAATGAGAGGCACACATCACTAGTGCAAACTCCCCTTTCTCTGAACTTCCACAGATTCAACTCTTACTCAGACAAATCAGCAAGACAGAATCTTAGAGATCAAACTCATTAGCTCAAAATTTACAGAGTTCCCCAACAGCACAAGCTTTCTTCACTCCAGAGTACTCATCAAAAATCTATCAACCCTACTTAGCTAAGTCACTGGCGCAGCGGAGAGTTACAATAACTCAACCAAGTTCTCCAAAAACAGACATACGGAGCAATATGTCTATACATTTCTGAGCTCATCTGACATCTTCAGCTCTACCCTTCCATCTTCAACAGAAAATCTAAGAACAAAAATTCATCTCTAGTGCGACCTCAGCCTCCTGCTATACTCTGATCTCCTCTGCCTGAGCAATGTTCATCAAGAATCAAAAACAATTTTTGGACTCTAACGCTCTCCTCCAAAAATTAGACTTCTCAGTTTGTCTCTCCATGCATTCTTGAGCTCCTCTCCCATCGTCCCGTCTCCACATGCCCACACAGTTCCTTCTCTCCATCCTTGGCTTCCTTTACAAGCCTCCGTCCTCCCTCACTTTTTCCGCCATCATCTCCTCAATAGTTCATCAATGCGGCGCCATTCCCCTCCATCATTCGCGCCGCCAACCTCCTATACTTCCCATCCCACACATCCAGAGAGCAACACTTCCCATGCATTCCATGCACGACCAACATTAACCTCCTTCCAAAAATGATAAAATATGTCGCTCTCATTAATGAATGTGACGGCTGGATTAACTCTAGAACCCTGATCAGTGAATCTGGCATTCACACAAAATACACAACCATAGAATCCTTGTTCGGCCACTCCCTTTCTGGTCACATCGGAACTTAGCTTCTCCCACTCCCAAAAGAAAAATCCTCCTTTTCCTCTTCCTTAGCCAACTTCATATAATTTTTTTTTGTCCACATCCCTCCGCTCCTTTTAAAGCTCAACACCAATCATCTCTAAGAACTGTGACACACATTCCCCATAAAGATTGTCAATTGAGTAGCCAAGATCCCATTCCATCACTGAAACCAGCTCACCAAATCCACTCCACAATAATCTGCAAAACAACCAACAAAGCCAAAAATAGAAAACAAGTCATTGGACTTTCGACGTCCTTGAGGACGACAACTTCAGCATCATCTGCCACACAACTGAATTCGGGTTCCTGCTTTCATTCATCCACAGAAAATGTTGGACACTGTTTTTAGGTCACAGTGGAGTCAAGTGATGAAATGTCATAGATTCAACGATGAAACGTTGGAAATGCGGTTGCAATGGTCCACAAAGACAAAGTGGTCACAGATTGTATACAATAGTTGGTTCATGAGGAAGGGGTGTAAGTGGGTATTGCAAACTGGTCACAGATGGTACAGGATCGTTGGTCCATGAGGAAGGGGTGTAACTGTGTATTGCCAAGTGACGGTGGATGGTCATGCCTGACATTTGTTTATGTACAGTGATCAAATTATCTGTTATTGGTTAATTTTTGAATGTTTTTCCTTGAAAAAACTTACTGCCATGCTCAAGATTGAAAACCCTTTGACATATGCATGAGGGATGAATTGAAATTTCCCAAGGTGTCCTCTGGTCTCTTATGTGGCATGGAAGAGGATCACTTCTGTTTATACGAGTCTCCACAAATTCAAGCAGCCATTTACATAGTTACCATCTTACAAATTTTGAAGGAATGATTATTGGAATTGAAGAGGATTAGTGTATTGATCAGTTTACAGTTTTGCTTCACATGCAAGTAAGAGAATGCTGGAAATTGAAAGTTCACCTTCAATTTTCTCAATTTCTTTTTGAAATAATATTGATGTCAAAGTGTTCTAGAAAGTTAGAGTCCACTTCTAAAAGGACCTAGTACCAACACGGTAATGAAGAGGCTCTAAATCATGCCAGATTTGGCCAGCATCAAAATCTCTTACAGCAGGAGGAGGAGGAGGAGGAGGAGGAGGGCATTTGTGATTGCAGCTCCCCAATGCTCAAGCTTCAGTGCTTGAGGATCATAGGCACCCTTAAATTATGGATGCCCTGTTCCAAAAGCCTTTTTCCTTAGTGTAAAGAATGAGGTAGAGCAGAGTAGGTCAAGTGCATGCTGGACCTATGATGCAGACTTTAGCAGGGGGTCAAGTGCATGCATATGGTGGACCTTACATGTGTCGAACAGGCTTATACACCATCAAAACAACAAAGCCGTGAAGAATGTACTTCTCTACTTGTCAACAGCTTTTTCAAAGAGCTTCCAAACCTGAATAACAATTGATGTGTAAAGTCCATCTGCACCTTGCAGCAACAGCTTATTCAGTGTTTTTTATTCCAAGGGAACTATTTCCCTTTGTTGAATAAAGTGGCCTCTGCTATGGATCCTTATCTGCTCCCCAAAGTTGTTCCTTGAAGTTGGACCCACTCCAGGCCCCAAAACTACAAAACCCTTTCTGCAGTCGAATCTCTAGACATAGGTGAAGAAGATTTCAGCTTCTAAATCTAAAGCTCTATTGTACAAACTCAAAGTGTCTTACAGAAATCATGAAAGGTGTTCCCTATGTGAAAGGGCAGTTACCAATTGCTGTAACCTGTTGACTTCAATGTTTCTAAGCTGGAGCTCCACATGGGCTTTGGCAAGTTCTAACTTTGCACAGTGCAACTCCTGAAAATGGCCACATGGACAAAGAACCTGATATCCAGTTGGTAATATCCCAGTTGGTACCACTGTGTTTGGGACCCCACCAAAACTCTGAAATCCTGCAAAACCCCCACCCTGTAACATATGGACTCCAGTTGGAAGTGACAGTGCCCCATAATTAACAGCCCCAGGAAGTTCTTCAAACTTTCCATGTTTTGCAACCCTACTCTCATCCTCATTTCCTGGAAGTAGCCTTTTTCTGGAGGTGTCTATCATAGAATTCATCAATGAGGCATCTCCAAAGTCCCTGTTCTGCAGTTTCACAATGGGTGTTGTGAAATTCACCATCTTGCGAACCTGAATTTCAGCCCTCTTGGTACTGTTGTCCAGTGTCCTGACTGTCAAGGCAACTGTCTTTTGTGGAAAACCAAACGAGTCCTAAAAAGAAACAGAGCACACGGATGTAACAATGTGTATCTTAATCCCAGACACATTCCAATTGCATTCTCTTGTAATATCAAACTGCAATTTTTTTGTGACAACAAAGGTCCAGAACCAGGTATCCTTATCCATATTGGGATCACCAAACATAATAGTCAGGAATTACAGGTTCATTTCATACTGATTTTTTTTTCCTGAACAGCATTATGTGAATTGCATATCATCACAAAGGGTAGTGAAACAGAATAGGGTTTAGACAAACAGATACCACAGCATGTAAGCCCTGTAACTGCTCAAATGCAGAATCTGCTTCCTCCCTGCTCCTGAAAACAGCATATGTGGAACCTGTCTTGTGTTGACTTTTCACCGTGATTTCCTGTCAATATGAGATCCACAAACACAAGTTCTTTACCCCCTTGAATTATATATCATCTTGGGCTGTATAACAATTTGTCTACTGCAAAAGTAAGGAGATTTGAGCAAAATGAGGTCCTGCATATTCAACTTCAGTGCTAAATTCCCCTGATGAGAAGAACAAAGTCCAGTCCTTGCGACAAACCATGTAGAATTGACAATAACGAACACCATTTATCCAGCACATGAGAAAGGTGGTGAATAGAACCAACCTGGATTTCACAAGGAAATTCTGCTGTGAACAGAGTCTGTAAGTCTGTGACTGTCAAGAAATTGGGCAGCTTGTGCAAAAAGAGCTTGGACACTGAGTCTTTCTTCACCTGTAATCAGCAATACCACATTATGATGCACTGATGTTTAACCAGTATGAGTCCAAGAAACATTCTGGGCTCCTTAGACCCATTGGAAGATCCAGTGCGCTGACTGAAAACAGCCACAAAAAAGGGGAGAAAAAAGAACAAGAGCAAGACACTGGACAAGAATCTAAAGGGTTTCCGAGCTCTACTTTGGAAAGTCACAACGTACCCTCTTGGACTGAGTAATATCATACTCCTCCAGGCCATGTTCAAGCCTATGCAAGACCAAGCGCATGGGAACAATAGCATCATCCAAACAGTTGTGAGGCTTTCCTTCCTCCCTGAAATCATATCGTAATACAGCCTGTTTTCCCCCAAAGGAATTTGAGAATGATCAACATAAGAAAGTCACATAAAACAATACAGTGAATCTGCTGACAGAAAAGTCCCAACAGACACCCAACTCATCTAGCACAATCAAGAAAAGATCATGCATCTTGCATGTCTATTGAGAGATCCAGAATTCCAACAGTAAAATTACCATAGAAATCAGTAAGAAAAAATCAGCATGTACCTTACAGAGGTTGACAAGGCTGGGCAAGTGAGTTAATGGCCAAGTCCTCGGTTGGAATATAAATGCAGTGTCAATCACCCGTTGGTGATCAATTTTCAAAACTGACCACCAAAGCAAACACCATAATTAGATGTAGGCATGCATACAATAACCCTCATTACACTAATGTAGATCTGAAGTGGTCTATCCCTTTTTTCTGTTTAAGACCCAAAACCCTAAACCTGGACAATCCTCACAGCATCAACAACCTTCTGTCAGACACCAACTGAGAAACATTCAACGGTATATATGTTCAGAATTTTCATACTGGAAACCAGTGACACATAGTCTGTGGCAAGAGTCAAGAGTAACTGTACCACTTAAGTCATGGTCCAAGCTGTGGCCCACAAGAATAGTGCCTGGACTGAGTATCTTCTTCACCATCCTCTGCCACTCAGAAGCAGCTCTCTTTAGTTACAACATCTATATTTGCACTCTCTGTCAGATTGCAGTTGCCAAACCCCTGAACTCAATGCTGGAAAATGACCTGGGCAACTCCTAAATAAGACAGTAACCTCTTTAGATTGTCAGCAGACCATTAGTCCAGAATTGATGCTAGTAACAGACCTGAACAGCTTCTTGGGTAAGAGAGACTCCTTCTAGATCCTCAGCCTTGACTCCTGTGATGTGTGTGAGGTAATCCACCACCTTCTTATTTGGCAAGACAAGCTCATCAATCAATATCTGCATGCCACACCCAAGGCCATCATGATAAGTCTACTGTAAGCTCCCTTTCCAAACATAGTACATGATTAAAAACTAGAACATGGAATTTGACTGAAAATCTTGACCTGGATCAGAACTGGACTATGTGAAACAGAGGAAAAACAGTAAGTTCTGAGAATACATACTTACATCATAATTACAGTTAACTGCAAAAACAGTGAGTTCTGAGAATACGTGCTTACATCGCAATTACGGTCAACTGCACAGATTTTCACAATCTGGGCTTCACCCCCTTCACAGTCCACCATTTCACAATCAAGAGCAATGATCCTTTCTGGAACATTGATTTTCCTTTCTCGCTTTGAAATGATCCACCCCTAACAATCACACCAAATAGAAACTTTTTCAAGTAGGGTTAGATTATGGTGATGATTCCACCATTTTGACAATGTGAGTCTACAAAAATTAAATTTGTTTCCTGTAAAAGAACCATGGAAGTCTAGCTACAAAAGGTTACTGTTGACTCCACTGGCTGGTTCCCTCCACTCTTTTATCCCTCCATTCAGCAAGGGGATGACTTTCCATTATACTCTTCCAAATGTGCAAACATTAACATAAAGAGTATTGTTTCCAGATAAGATGTGAGAGAACCTTCTGGTAGGAGGGGAAAGTGTATGAGCAAGGAAACCGAATATGTGCTTGAGTTAACTCCACCAGCTCCTGAAAACCCACCAGCTCTTTCAGTGGACTTCATAAAGTAAGCTAACCAGGAAGAAAATGAAACATTGCTTATTTCACTGGGGTTGTCACTCAGGACCAATATCATTCCAGGCTGCATTGCATAATCATTGATACACCCAATTGGTTTTTCTTTCTCAATTGCACACCTGTTCAGGAGTTTTTGGCCATGGCTGAGTTGCATTCAAGAGCTCTTCCAGCTTATGACAATGAGCCCACTTGCGGATCCTCTTTACTGTCTGCATGTACATTGTTCCAGAAGGTAAGCATACTATGTAATGCCAATTTTTTTTGACCATATCAAGTGCCTTCTCACAGAGACTAGGTACTTCAAGAAGTGTATTTGAAACTGTTGGTATACTGTACTTCACATCTAGGATTTCATCATGCCCTTTGTAACAATCTCCCATCTCCCGGCTAACATTTTTCAATGTAATCAAATCCTTACACCGATCTCCAACTTGCATATCTTTCAACTGTTTCTCTGGAACTGTTATCTCATTTCCTTGAGCCCCCCCAAACTTCAATAACAGATAACTTCCAGAAATTGATGTTCCACAATTTGAAAAGTAGTTTTCAGTCTTCACTATTGATCCTAGTATCCTTACATGTGAGGTGTCAATGCCTGCATACAACTCAGTGAGATGCAGTCAGAAATATTTGTAAGGAACTGACCTGAATATCTTCATCATTAGTGAAGGTCTTCACAAATGCAGCAAGGACATCAAAGCGATGACTTGCAGGGTCAGTCTCAGAACCACCACTCTTGGCATTGACAGATGAAACAAACTCTAACCAGCCACCCATTTGTCCCTTAATCTGCTGTGCCAGTGCAGTCCTTACTATCATGATCAGGACCTGTAAAAACAATCAAACAAAACCAGCTGTATGTACCTCAGACAGAATCAATGTTTGTTCCATTGAGGAGCCTCCAAAACACGGGTGACAATTTTGACATACCTTGAAACAGGTCTTTGAAATCAAAGATTGACATGGAACACTGTGGATATGATCATGTCCCAACTTCAAGCATCATATTTTCCCCTGAGATGAAATGCCTGAATTCTGGCAGTCCTAGGTTTTATGGGAAGTGCTGTTTGGTGCAGCTGACTGGTCAGAAATACCCAATGGTGCTATTCCAAAGTCAATACTGTGGACCACAAAGATGAGGAAAGAGAATGGAAGTCAATGATAGAGGTTCTCACATCCATGTCTGTTTCCTTGAAGCCTGTCAGATACTTTGAGCTGTCCATGACTGCCTTCCCATTCTGCTTTTTCATCCAAACCAAAGTAAAAAGCACAATTCTTAGATGAAGACTTAGACCATGATGAGACCACAAGATAGGGGAAAAATATTGCTTGCATCCTGAGCAGTGACATCTGCTAGAAAGCACTATTCTCTTGGACTGAGCAAGAATGAAGACAGTTGCTAAAAGGACATGGATAGAAAATACACATCTTCATTGGTTTCCTTGGAGCTTATCCAAGGTTTGGAGCCCAAAATAACTGCCCCAGTCACCTGCTTCAGAATTCACCACAAAGAAGAGTCAGATTAGTAAAGATGAGATGATGAGTAGGAAGTTATCCTCCAGCATGCAAAGATCAAATAATCAGTCTGCTCTGAGTTTAGGGTTTAGGATCTACAACACAGGACAGAACATTATTGATCACATTTTTACCCAAGGAAAATAAGTACAAATGTGCTGGATGTGATCAAATAATCATTGAGCAAAGAACCCTCCTGGAATAAAAGACTTGGGAAACCGACAGAGAACAGAAGTCAAGGAACATACAGCAGTCTGAGTGCTCACTAGGCTTGGGAAAGACCTTGAGCGTTCCTCAGTGTTCATGGCAATCTGATTCAAAAAAATCCACACAAAATATTAACATCAGAAGCTGGACCATCCAAGCATCTCTAAGTGTGTGCGCTTCTACTTTTCTTTCATGGAAAACAGCTCAATGGATAGACTCTAGACCCAGAATCCTTAAACTTATCCTTGTTGATTCAGGAAGAGTCTGATTGAAAATACACAAGATGGTTGAATCACATACAACTAGGTAGGTCTTAATCAATACATACCATCTGTGGGAGAGGTAGGAGACCATTGCAACTATAACCCTGAAATTTCAAACAGAGAAATTTAGTCCTGGTATCTTCCAAAACTTCAAAAGCATACCAACCAACCTGCATTTTTACCAGAATCAACACTGCACAACATCAACATTTGTAGTACCTTGTCCAGACAAGGAACAACACAGCTAGAGGCACCATGCTGAAGACGATACAAAACCAAGCGCATTGGCAAGATAGCATCATCCATGCAGCTGTTCAATCCTTCCTTCTGAAATCCTGTTTTCCACACAGCCTGGATCCGAGTGAAGGCATTAGTTGATGTTCTACAACCCACAAACTTGAGCTTGAACCAACTAAACATTAAGCCAACTGATGTCTCAACAAGCTTTTGATTACGTTGATGTAAAGAGTAAGCATCAAAGTCATTACACTAGTGGCTAGGACTCATGATGGGCATGATCATATTGATATATGAAGGTTACTGGTAAACAGGCCATCCAAAAAGTACAAAAAACTGAAGGAATGCCAAGTTGCAAGGGAAGAAAGAGCAAACATGATGCACCCATTATGGTGGTTACAAAGGGTGCACCTTCAAAGAGATTCCCTTAGGGTGAAGAGACAGTATGTCACAGGTGGTCTGCAAAGAGAACAATCAGCTCACCTTGCACAAGGTGATGAGGGTGGGCAGTGTACGTGAAGCACTGTTGTTAAACAATAATGCTGTGTCAATCACCTGCTTGTGATCAATTTTCAAAGCTGCAATCACCCACAAAGAGGAAAGGTCATATATCCAGCTGCAAGTTTCAAGAAGCCACTTCACACTTTGGGCTTTTGTCAGGCACAAAAACTCAACATGGCTTGCTAATACTGTCCTTGAGTCCTTACAAAGCGGAGAGTAAGGGAGAGAGCATACTGGCCAAAGCATGATTTAAGCTGTGGCCGACAAGAATGGTTCCTGGAGTCAACAACTTCTTCACAAGCTTCTGCATTGTACAACACCACAATAGCATGACTACTGTGCAGGAGTACCAATTAATTCCACATATGTGACCATAGCGTCCTGCAGCCTGTTCTTTCTCTTGCACTGCAATCTCAGTTGTTTTCATTGAATAATTTTCCATGAACAGATAGATGCCAGGCATACCTGGGCTGCAGCCTGGGTAACAGCAACCTGTTCAAGATCCTTAGCTTTGACTTCTGTAATACTTGTGATACAATCTCCAATATTGGTGGCTGGCAGAACCAGCTGATTGATCAGCACCTGCATCCAAGCAAACAAAACTGCATGGTCACCTCTGATCAAAGCTAAAATGTTGCATGTAGCCAAAAAAAAAAAAAAAAAAAATCTCAAAAAAAAATTAACAAAAAAAAAAAAAAAAAAATAAAAAATTAAAAAGAGGTGATTAAATTGGGGGGGGGGTATAAATTTTTGGTTTTGTAAGTTTCTAAAAAATTTTTTTTTTTATAAAAAAAAAGAAAAAATAAATGTTTTTTTTTTTTCA
>Ga0116227_10006088_pt1 | contig 24742 bp, 19 predicted proteins | sample S1TSphgellanicum_FD_89693 | JGI IMG/M metagenome (GOLD analysis project Ga0116227, IMG submission 89693) | Host-associated microbial communities from peat moss isolated from Minnesota, USA - S1T2_Fb - Sphagnum magellanicum MG | ecosystem: Host-associated > Plants > Peat moss > Unclassified... | reverse complement strand
GCAGTAGTTGTGGTAGCTTTTTTAACAGAAGTAGTAACTGCTGGTTTAGTTACAACAGGAGTTTTAGTTGTAACGGTTGTGGTAGTAGTTACCGGTTTTGGTTCGGCAGGTGGAGGTGGTGGCGGGGTATTGATGGTTACCTGTGCCGGTGGGTTAACTACAACTGGCGTAGTACTGTTAGCATTTACGCCTGCTGTGGCCGCTGTACCGCTGCCTTTAATTTTTGTTTTGGTAGTGGTGTAACCTTTAGGATGGGTTTTTACCTTCTTTTTTATTTCAACGTGATTGGTATCGGTTGTTTGAGCTGTAACGCTTTGGAAACTCAGGGCCAAAAAAGCCATTCCAATAACTAAACTGATCTTTTTCATAATTCAAGTTTTGATTTAATTTATAGTTGATAATTGTAACATATCCGATACGATTATGTTTTAATTTATTGATCACGCTAAAAAGCAAATCCAAACTAAAAAAATAGTTTGGATTTGTTAATATTAACTAATATTTTAGTTGAAATTACCTGTCACATGAAATTCATCCTGTTTTGCTTTGCGCTGACACTTTTAACCACCACAACCATAGCACAAAAAGCCAACGACGCTTTGCTGCTGGATATGTACCAAAACCAGAAATACAAAGAAGCTGCCGACTACCTTAAAAGCATTTATACCGAGCCTATTATCGATATGAAGGTACTTTCGCGCTTTGCCTATACCTATCAAATGGCAGGTAAACCGGTGGATGCCCTGGCCTATTACCAGCGGATGTACAACCAGGATAGTACCAACCTAGGCGTGTTGTTTAACCTGGCCGGTATTAATGCCAATCGTGATGATAATGCGAAGGCTATTCTATATTATCAAAAGATCATCGCTATTGATAGCCTCAATTTTAATGTAAATAAACAATTGGGCCGCTTGTACCATTTTAAAAGCGATACGGTAAATACGGTGAAATACCTGAGCAAGGCCAACAAGATCAATCCCGAAGAGGCGGAGGTAGCATCGGAATTGAGCGGTTTTTACGCGTTTCAGAGTAAATTTAAGGAGGCTGATGTTGTTTTGCGCCATGCGCTGGCTGCCGATACTACTAATATTATCTTAATCCGATCGTTAATGAAATTGAATTACAACATGGGTAAATTCCCGGCTACCATTAAGTTTTGTAAAACGCTGCTGGAGTTGGGCGATAACTCGGCAGATAATTACAACAAAATGGGTTCATCATACTACGCACTCAAAAATTATGAGTGTTGTATTGAGGCTTTTTTATTGCTGCCTACCATATTCCAAACTGAGCGTACTTATTACCTTACGGCGATCAGCTTTAAAAAGTTGAAGGATTATGGCAAGTGTTTGGAGTACCTTGACTTAACGCTGAAACAAAGTATTTCGCCCAATACCTATGCCTATTATAGTGAAATGGCCGATACTTACCAAACCACTCACAAACTCAAGGCAGCCACTACCAATTACCAAAAGAGCCTGTTTTTTGAGGAGAAACCCATGGTGTTTTACAGCCTGGCCAGTTTGTACGATAATGATTTGAAAGACAAGCGCAACGCTATCAAATACTTTAAAAAATACATCGATAGCAAGCCTCCCGTTAAGGAAAAGGATTATGTGGAGTACTCCCAAAGCCGGATTAAGGTTTTGAGTGGGAAGTAGTTTTTGATTACCCATCGCCCGCATTCTCTCCCACACGTCATTGCGAGGTACGAAGCAATCTCTTTAGGACAAACGAACTATGCAAGACGGGCGACCTGCACGAAGGATCGGCTTAAAGAGATTGCTTCGTACCTCGCAATGACGTGTGGGCTATGCTTTTTATTTTCCATCTCCCTGTAAGGTATCCCCCACCTGCCCGACTAAACCGTAAATAAAACTTAAAACTACAACATGAAAAATTTAGCAAAAGGCCTTGTTGCCGCGTTAATTATCGCCTCGTTTTCTATTTCCGCCCAGGCGCAATCAAAAATGGAATCGAAGATGGATTCTAAAATGGAGATGAAAAAAGACACATCCAAAATGAAAATGGAAAAGAAAAAGATGATGGCCAAAAAGAAAATGGCTACCAAAAAAATGAAAAAAGACACCACCAGCAAAATGTAATTCCCCAAGCACTACGCAGGCTTAATTGCCTGCGTGGTGTTATTTAACTAAACACAATCATGAAAAAAATATTCTTTTTATCCGTTGCCCTATTATTTGCCCTGGCCACCTTCGCGCAAAGCGGATTGAAGGTTGGTACAAACGCCCCTGTTTTTACCGCTAAAGATAACGCAGGCAAAACTGTTGACCTTAAAACACTTTTAAAAACCCACAGCGCCGTAGTGTTGTTTTTTTACCGCGGCCAGTGGTGCCCGTATTGCAACAAGCAGATCAAGCAATTGCAAGATAGCCTGCAACTGCTAACCGGCAAAGGTGCCTACGTTGTTGGTATTACACCAGAAACTGAAGACAATATTGCCAAAACCGTAGAAAAAACCAAAGCATCATTCTCCATGGTTCAGGATAAGGGTTATAGCATTATGAAGGCTTACGATGTAAATTACACCGTGGATGAGGCCATGACTACTAAACTTAAAACTTATGGTATTGATCTGGAAAAAAACAATGGCAATACCGATCATGTGTTACCTGTGCCGGCAACTTATGTAATTGGTAAAAACGGCAAGATCAGCTTTGTGCAGTTTGATAAGGATTATACGAAGAGGGCGAGTGTAGCGCAGATAATGGCGAAGATATAATCAATCCGTCCTTGCATCACCATCGCGTCATTGCGAGGTACGAAGCAATCCCCAATTAGCAGAGCCGCTATGCAAGTTTGCCCTGTACAGTTCGGGATTGCTTCTTCCTAGCAATGACGCTTTTTATATTTCAGTCTTGCTTCCTGATTCTTGCCTCTTGAATCTTATCCCCTCTTCCTTCTCACCTTTTCCTTCGTTATCAAACTCAGCTCACGGCTCATTTGTCCCGCTATAGCGGTATTCTCTTGCGCGCGGCGGAAAAGATAGGGTAATACGGCCTTTACCGGGCCGTAGGGCACGTATTTGGCAACGTTGTATTTAGAATCGGCCAGGTTAAAGCTCAGGTTATCGCTCATGCCTAACAGTTGCGAAAAGTAGATGTGCGGGTGGTTGTGGTCAACCTCGTATTGATCCAACAGATCGGCTAAAATGCGACAGCTGTCTTCGTTGTGTGTTCCGGCTACAATGGCTAAGGTATCTATGTTGGCTACACAGTATTCTAAAGCACGGTTATAATCATCGTCGGTATTTTGCTTGGTGGTTTGGATGGGCGATTTGTAGCCCATTTCCGTAGCACGTTTGCGTTCCTTTTCCATGTAGGCTCCGCGCACCAGCTTTGCTCCTAAGATGAAACCTTCGGCAGCGGCAATGTCATGATCCTCTTGCAGGGACGCCAGTTTATCGTGGCGATACAATTGATAGGTGTTATACACAATGGCGCGTTTGGTATTAAAAACGCCCATCATAGCCAAAGCCAGTTCGTCAATCGTGTTTTGGATCCAGCTTTCTTCTGCGTCAATCATTACCGGGATCCCCAGGTCGCTTGCTTTTTTGCAGATCATGCTTACGCGCTGTTCTACCTTTTTCCATTCGGCCTGCTCAGCTTCCGTGAGCTCCTGCTTCGCATCAAGTTTTTCCAGTAAGCCAAAGCGGCCTACACCTGTTATTTTGAATACCGTTAGCGGGATGCTTTTATCGCCATTGGCGCGATTGATGGTGCGGATAATCTCCTGGCAGGTTTCGTCAAACACGGCTTCTTCATCTTCACCTTCAACCGAGTAATCCAGAATGGTGCCTACCCCACCTTGTGATAAGTTTTTGATGGTGCTATCGCACTCGGCAATGGTTTCGCCACCGCAAAACTGCTTGAATATAGTTGCCTTGATCACACCCTGAATAGGCAGGTGCATATTGAGCGCCCAATTGGTTACAGGCGGACCGATCTTAACCAAAAAATTAATATTGATCATTTTAAACAACCACCAGGCACGGTTTAAGGCGGCATTACTGGTGTGCCTAAAGGCTACTTCGGTATTTTCAAAAGAGAGTTGCTTCCCCCCACGGGGATCGGCGTTATTTGAGGTCGGCATGGTGCAAATTTATAAAATGCGTTTTTATATAACCCATTATTCCGCGAATAGTTTATTTTTGTGGTTCCTATGATCCAATTTCAATTAACCGGAGAATACATCCCGATGATACAGCTTTTGAAAGCGACCAACCTGGTGCAAACCGGTGGCGAGGCGCAAATTGTTGTCAGTCAGGGCGAAGTGAAATATAATGGCCAGGTAGATACCCGCAAACGCCTAAAAGTTAAGGTAGGCGATGTGGTGGAATTTAATGGCAAAAAAATTACCGTTATATAACAGATGAAGCAGATACAAAGCATTAGCTACCCCATATATTTTGATAGCATAGCTACGCATTTAGACCAGTTTATTACCGATGGTAAATACTCGCGCTTTTTTATTTTAACCGACGAGCATACCTCAAAACATTGCCTTGAATACATTACCAGCAAGGTTGATCCCGATAAATACGATCTGTTAGAGATCAGCGCGGGCGAAGAAAGTAAAACTATTGATTTTTGCATCGGCATCTGGAAAATGCTGATCGATTTTGATGCCGACCGTAACAGCTTGCTTATTAATTTAGGTGGCGGTGTGGTTACCGATCTGGGTGGTTTTGCGGCATCAACTTATAAACGTGGTATCGATTTTATTCATATTCCAACTACTTTATTGTCACAGGTTGACGCATCTATCGGTGGTAAAACCGGTATCGATATTGATAATCTGAAAAACATCATCGGCACATTTACCCAGCCTAAAGCGGTTTTTGTTGAGCACGCGTTTTTAGAAACCTTGCCTGCCCGTCAGATTAAAAGCGGTTTAGCCGAAATGCTGAAACACGGCCTGATTGCCGATGCCGCTTATTGGGAAAAACTGAAAGTAAGCGATTTGGAGCTGCCATCGTCGGAGTTGGTTTATGAATCTATCCTGATTAAAAATAAAGTTGTAATGGCCGACCCTACCGAGCGCGGCTTACGCAAAATATTAAACTTTGGCCATACCATTGGCCATGCTTTGGAAAGCTACTCGTTAGATAACGATAAGCGCCCGCTTACTCATGGCGAAGCTATTGCTGCCGGGATGATTTGCGAGGCCTGGTTATCGAACCAAAAAGCAGGTTTATCTGCCGAGGTTTTGCAAGAAATTACCGATACCTTTTTAGCTATTTATGGTAAATATGAAGTTAGCGAGAACTGTCACCCGGTACTACGCAGCATCATGAAAAAGGATAAAAAGAACCAGGGCGGTAAAATAAATTGCTCCCTGCTGACTAAAATTGGCGAAACCCAGATTGATAATATTTGTACAGATGACGAACTTTGCGATAGTTTAAAATATTACGCATCGTTAGCCTATGAGCCAGCTTGAGCTGAGAGATAAAGCCGCGTTGTTTTTACTAGTAATGCTGGTTGTTTTAACGCTTGTTGAAATGTACCTAAGCTACCGCGAAAACCGCAAATACTATCAAAAGCGCGACACTATAAATAACCTTTACCTTACGGGATTAGCCTTTGTGCTTAACCTGTCAGTTAAAGGTTTTACTTTTTTTATACTGGATTTTTTTTGGAAGTACCGCCTGTTTACCATAAACAATTCCATTATTTATTGGGTGGTGTTAATTATAGCCCAGGATTTTTTGTATTGGGTGCTCCATTATACCGGCCATTATTGCCGCCTGTTTTGGGCCATGCATGCTACCCACCACTCCAGCGAGCATTTTAACTTTACAGTGGGTTTCCGCAGTACGGTGTTTGAGCCTTTGTACCGGGTAGTATTTTACCTGCCACTTGCGCTAATGGGTTTTAACGCTTTGGATATTTTGTATGCTTATCTGGTTACCCAGCTTTATGGCAATTTGGTGCATACACAATTTAAAATTAGCTTACCGCGATGGTATGGGTATATTTTTGTTACGCCATCGCAGCATAGTGTTCACCATGCATCTAATATCCCTTACTTAGATAAAAACATGGGGATGGTTTTCATTATCTGGGATAGGTTGTTTGGTACTTACCAAGATGAGAACCTGCCTGAGCCTACCAAATACGGCTTAACACACCAGCCTGATGATATGGGGCCGGTGAATATTGTTTTCCATGAGTGGGGGGCGCTTATCGCGGATATGCGTAAAGCTCCGGGGTTATCTAATAAAATTAAGTATCTGTTTTATCCGCCCGGATGGAGTCATGACGGTAGCAGTAAAACGGCAAGAGTACTGCAAAAGGAATATGATGTAAATAGCTCCGAAAATTTGCCTCAGTAATAAAAATACTACAATGCTTTTGCCCCTTCCACAGCCTCTAAATTTTGCATATTTTTAGAGCCTTATGACCGAAAAAAATAACAAAAAAACGATTTGGGCCTGGTGCATGTTTGATTGGGCCAACCAGGCTTATAATATGGTGATCACCTCTACCATATTTCCGGCGTATTTTGTGGGCATTACGGCCGATCATAACCCTGGTCAGCAAGTTTCTTTTTTCGGGCATAAGTACACCAATACGGTTTTATCAACCTATGTGCTGGGCATTTCGTACCTGGTGGTTGTGGCTTTGCTGCCCATACTTACCTCTATTGCCGATTACAAGGGCAACAAAAAACTATACCTGCAAATGTTTACCTGGCTGGGCAGTTTGGCCTGTGCCGGCTTATTCTTTTTATACGAGGATAGCCATTTCCATTTACAAAACTTTGAGTGGGGTATGTTGTGCTTTGGCCTGGCTTCGGTAGGATATTGCGGTGGTTTTGTTTTTTATAACTCTTATTTACCTCAAATTGCCACTACAGATCAGCAGGATGCGGTGAGCGCTAAAGGTTTTATTTATGGCTTTGTGGGCAGCATTGTAGTGCAGGTGTTGTGTTTGATACCGGTAATGGGGCATAATTTTTTCGGTATTACTGAGGATTTTGCCGCACGGATCTCCTTCCTCATTGTAGGTGTATGGTGGATAAGCTTTTCGTTCATTGCATTTTATTATCTGCCTAAAGGCAAACCGAACGAAGGCTCGCATAAATACAATGTTTTAACCGGCGGCTTTAAAGAGCTGGCCAAAGTGTTTGGCAAGGTGCGCAAAATGCCGTTGATGAAGCGGTTTCTTTCGGCCTTCTTCTTCTACTCGGTTGGTGTGCAAACCATTATGTTAGTTGCCGCTAATTTTGCCGCCAAGGAATTAAAAATGCCTGATGATGATTTGATCACTATTATTTTGATCATTCAAGTTGTAGCTGTTATTGGGGCAGTTGTAGCGTCAAAATCATCTGCAAAATTTGGTAATGTAAAAACGCTGGTAGGGCTGGTAGTTATATGGACAGCCATTTGCTGTTGTGTTTATTTTGTTACCACCGAAGCTCAGTTTTATGCCGCCGCTGTTGTAGTTGGTTTGGTGATGGGGGGTGTGCAATCGTTATCGCGTTCAACTTATTCTAAATACCTGCCCGAGAATATCCCGGACACGGCATCATTCTTCAGTTTTTACGACGTTACCGAAAAACTATCTATTGTGGTAGGATTGTTTTGCTTTGGCATGGTTGAAGATATGACACACGAAATGCGCGACAGTGCGCTGGCCCTTGATTGTTTTTTTGCTGTGGGGTTATTTTTACTGATCGTATTGATGGTTACAGAAAATAAAGCTAAAAAGGCTTTGGCAACAGCGTAATTTTATTTACCATCATTCTGATTTTTTCTCAATAAGGCGGCCATTTGTGATTATATTTTATCCCAATCCAAACAATTTGTCGATAAATGTTTTAAGTTATGATGTTATCATATTTGATTCTATTTTAGGCTTATAATTCTACCTGATGGACCTTTTGAACGACCAGTTGTTCCGTGCTCTTTTTGATAACGGTGTGCCTCGAATTATATTAAAGGCGGACTCTCCTAAATTCACTATTGTAGCCGATAATGAAGCGCATAGAAAGATAACCAACACTACCGAACGTAACATTATTGGACTGAGTTTGTGGGAAGCGTTTAACCCTGACGATGCCGGCAGCGATGCCGGACAAGTTTTGATGGACGGTCTGAACCAGGCGATATTAACCGGAAAAATGGTGAATATGCCACCTTTCCATTATGATATACCTTCTGCCGATGGCAGCGGGATGGAATTAAGCTGGTGGCAGGTAGATATTTTACCCGTTACCGGGGATAGCGGTAAAGTGGAATGGATAATCAATTCGACAAGCAACATCACCGAAAAGGTTACTAATACTGATAGATACGACCAGGCAAACAACCGTGCACAAGATTTAACAGAAGAACTGGAAGCTACTCATGAGGAACTCTCGGCATCTAACGAAGAATTAACTTCGACAGTTGAAGAACTTTTACAATCGCAAAGCAACTTGCAAATGCTTAACAACGATTTGGAAATTCGCGTTTCCCAGCGTACACACCGGCTCAAAAGCATGATCATGACGTCGCCTGTAGGGATGACGGTTTTGCGTACGACAGACCTTGTGGTAGATATGGCCAACCAGGGCATGCTTACCATTTGGAATCGCCAAATGGACGATGTAATAGGTAACAAGATGATAGATATCTTCCCCGAGCTGGATGGGCAACCCTTTATTGACATGCTGGTGAGCGTTATTGAAACGGGAAAATCGATAGTGGTTAAAGAGATGGAGGCCATTATATCAACAACCGATGGTACTTTAAAAAACTACCACGTTGATTTTAGCTATGATGCCTTGTTTGATGAGGAAGGGAACGTTGAAGGTCTTTTAGCTACCGTGATGGATATAACCGACCGGGTTGAAGCGCGTAAGGCCTTAGAGATAAGCGAAGCTGAACAACAGGCGCTTAACGAAGAGCTAAAATCAACAAATGAAGAACTGGCTTCTATTAACGAGGAACATACCGCTATAAACGAAGAGCTGAGGGTAACCAATGATGAACTGTTCGTATCGCAGCAAAGTTTAAGTAGCGCGCTTAAAGAGATTAAACATAACGAGCAAAGGCTTAATGATATATTAGGCCAGTTACCGGCCATGGTTGTTGTACTAACCGGACCAGACCAGGTAGTTGAACTGGCTAATAAAACCCTACTTAAATTTTGGCGCAAAACCTGGGACGAGGTTAAGGGCAGGCCGGTACTAACGATATTTCCAGAGCTTAAAAACCAGCCATTCCCGGCGCAATGGCGACACGTTTACAATACTGGTGAACAAATTATAAACAGAGAAAAACCTGTTACTTTTTTAAATCCTGATGGTAGCCCAAGATTAAGTCATGTAGATTATTACTATCAACCAACAACCGATGCCGATGGTAACCGGATTGGTGTATTGGCTACTGTGCTGGATGTGAGCGATAAAGTTGAAGCGCGCAAAAAACTGGAAGAAGCGCAGGCCGAGCAGCAAGCTCTAAATGAAGAGCTGATCAGTACAAACGAAGAACTATCGGCCACGGTTGAAGAGTTAGCCGAATCTCAACAAATACTGAATAATACCCTGAATGAACTTGCCGAAAGCGAGAGCCGCCTGCGCTATATGTTATCAGAAGCACCGGTTGCCATTGCCGTGATGGAAGGCAGGGAATTGATTGTAGAATCGGCAAATAAAATGGTGTTGCAGGTTTGGGGTAAAAAGCCCGACATTATTGGCAAACCTTTGCACCTTGCCCTACCCGAATTACAGGGCCAGCCTTTTTTACAGATATTGGATAGCATATTTGACACCGCCGAGCCATTTTATGGCAACGAAATGAAAGCTATGCTGGAGGTTGATGGGGTACTCGAAGAAATTTACACCAACTTTGTTTACTATCCTTTAAAAAATAATGATGACAAGGTAACCAGTATTATGCTTGTAGCCAGTATTGTTACCGAGCAGGTATTGGCCCGCCAGAAATTACAGGGTGCCGAGGAAATGCTTCGTTTTTCGATAGAAGCGGCAAATGTGGGTACCTGGTTTATGGATGTTGATAAACATGAATTTATTGCCTCCGCAAGGTTAAAGGAACTGTTTGGGTTTTACCCGGATGAGGAAGTTCCTTTTGAGTTGATTACCCAGGTTATCCCGGAAGGTTATCGCGATAAGGTTAAAAACGCTATTGATAAAGCCATTAAAACCGGTGAAAATTATGTGATGGAACATCCTGTTACTGGCTATCACGATCAGAAACAACGCTGGGTGCGTGGGTTGGGTAAGCTGTATCCGGATTCACAAGGTAATTTGAACCATTTCTCGGGCCTGGTGATTGATATTACCGAGCAAAAGCAGGATGAGTTGCGTAAGAACGACTTTATAGGGATGGTGAGCCACGAGTTAAAAACCCCGCTCACTACCATAACGGCCATTGTTCAAATGCTGAACATGAAAGCTAAAAAAAGCGACGATACTATGGCTGCCGGTATGTTGCAGAAAGCCAATACGCAAGTTAAAAAGATGGCCAACATGATCAACGGCTTCCTGAATATATCCCGCCTTGAAAGCGGTAAGATACAATTGGAAAAACAACAGTTTGACCTGGAAGAGTTAGTAAAGATCACAATTGACGAAAACCAGGTGATATCGCCCAGCCATAACATTACATTAGTGCCTTGCGATACGATCAGTTTGTTTGCCGATAAGGATAAAATAGGTTCTGTGATATCAAACCTTTTAAGCAACGCGGTTAAATATTCTGCAAAAGACACCGATATACAGGTTAAATGTGAGCTAAAAAATAACCTGGCACACATAAGTGTTACCGACCAAGGCATTGGCATTAAACCCCACGACAGAGAAAAACTTTTTGAACGCTACTATAGGGTACAAAACAGTCATCACGTATCGGGCTTTGGTATTGGATTGTATTTGAGTGCCGAGATTGTGCACAGACATAATGGCGAGATTGGTGTTTACAGCGAAGAAGGGAAAGGCTCAACGTTTTGGTTTTCTCTGCCTTTGGAGTAGTATCAAGTAATTAGTATCAGATATCATGATCTCCATTTGTCATTACTTCGTGACTCGCAATAACAAAAAACCTCTTTAAATTTACACCTGCGTAACAAACCAAGGGCTCTTCTCAAACCTTTAGCCTTTATCTTTACCATACAAAAAAACTAACCTATGATAGCTACTAAAGCGTATGCGGCTCAAAGCCCTACTACTGACCTTGCCCCATGGAATTTTGAACGCCGGGATGTTGGCCCGCACGATGTGCAGTTCGACATTCAATTTTGCGGCGTTTGCCATTCTGACTTACATCAAATTAAAAACGACTGGTTCCCGGGGATCTTCCCAATGGTGCCGGGACACGAAATTGTTGGCCGTGTGGTTGCCGTTGGCTCGCACGTAACCAAGTTTAAAGTTGGCGACCTGGCCGGTACAGGCTGCTTGGTTGACAGTTGCCGCGTTTGCGAAAATTGCAAGCAAGACCTGGAACAATATTGCCTTAACGGAAGCTCGCAAACTTATAACGGCACCGAACAGGATAAAAAAACGCCTACCTACGGCGGCTATTCAAACACCATTGTGGTGAACGAGGATTTTGTGTTGCATGTATCGGATAAATTAGACCTTGCCGCTGTAGCACCACTGCTTTGCGCTGGTATTACCACCTACTCTCCGTTACACCACTGGAAGGTTGGCAAGGGCCATAAATTAGCCGTTTTAGGCTTAGGTGGTTTAGGCCATATGGGCGTTAAGTTTGGTGTTGCCTTTGGTGCCGAAGTTACGGTATTGAGCACATCGCCATCAAAAGAAGAAGATGCTAAAAAATTAGGTGCTCACCATTTTGTTGTAACCAGCGACCCGGAGCAAATGAAAGCCGCTTACGGTACTTTTGATTTTATTTTAGACACTGTATCTGCAGAGCATGATATTAATGCTTATCTGGGTTTATTGCGCACTAACGGAACACATATTTGTGTGGGTGTGCCATCAAAACCTTCGCCGATATCAGCATTTAGTTTATTGGCTGGTCGTAAAAGTTTAGCAGGATCGGGTATTGGCGGAATCGCTGAAACTCAGGAAATGCTTGATTTTTGTGCTGAGCATAATATTGTATCAGAAATTGAGATGATCGATATTAAAGATATTACCACAGCCTATGAACGTATGCTGAAAGGTGATGTGAGGTATCGGTTTGTGATTGATATGGCTACTTTGTAAGTAGCAAGTATTTAGTATCAAGTAGCAAGACTTGACTTTAATATTATGTCATTGCGAGAAACGAAGCAATCGCACAAAAACAGAGCGGCCATATAAGTTTGCCCTGTACAGTTCGCGATTGCTTCGTTCCTCGCAATGACATTTTTAGTTTAGCAACCTACTCTTGCCCGCGGTAAAACCTGTTTTCCTGATCAAGTTTTAATGGGTTGATGGTGTACCATTTGGTAAAATCCTGCCATTTGGCTGGGTTTTGGGCTTTCCAGATTTTGAAAGCGGCCTGATCACCGGCGGATAACAGCCAGTGATCGTATGGTTCTATACAATTTGCTTTGGCAATTTTATCCTGATAGGTATAGAGAATGTTTGGATACTTAGTATTGTAATGTCCATCAAAATACGATCTTAAAAAAGATTGTCTTATCCGATCAAGCGAGTTTAGATCTATGGCCGATTCGGGAATTGCGGCCATATACAAAGTAGGTTCGTACACTGTGGCGAATGATGGTTTAAAGCCTTTATCAACCATTACGGTTGGCCGCTTGCTAAAGCCTTCTACACGTGGCTTGCCCGGTTCCGGGAAGGTGATCTGATTTTTATAGGTATCATAAAGCAACTTACTGATATCCTGCCACCTATCGCCGCTGCGTTCAAGGTTGATAAACAGCTCGCCGTAAATCATGCCCCACATAGCTTCGTTGCTGTTACAGTAAATTTTGGCGGCCCAGTAATAGTTATCGGCTAAAGCCGGATCACCTTCTATACCTTTTTCGAAGTATTTTAAAGCAGTATGCGGGTCGTTATCGTCAACCCAAACTAAGCCACGTTCGTAATTGAGATAGGCTGATTTTGGGAATTCTCTTAAGCCTTCTTCGTAAGTTGCTACAGCTTTGGCGCCCTGGTTTACAATGGCGTAGCATTTACCCAAAAGCTGGTAGATCCTGTCGAAGGTATCGGGTTTGTTTTTGAGTTTGGCTAACACATCAATCACATTTTGATAATGCTTTTGCAAGTACCAAACGTAAGCTGTTTCGTAAACATAGGTACTATTGGCTGGGTCGAGCTTTTGTGCTTCGGCAAGTAATTTGAGGGCGGAGGTGTAATCGCCGTTATCTTCCTGCACTAAGGCTTGTTTACATTTTTCGGCAGCTGCATCTTTATTGGCTTGCGCCGATGCTGTCAAGCAGAAAAAGATGAATATGGCCGACAGGTAATATTTAATGTGCATATTTATTGCTTTCGCGAAAGGCCAAAATTACGGATAGCAACCGAAGCGATGAAAGTTTTAACATTTTATAACATATTGGATCGACATACGCCCAAAGTTATTTGCTCAAAAACTTCTCCATGGCTTTGCGCAGCTTATCATCCATTTTGTAAACATCGTTATAGTACACCAGTTTCCCGGTTTCGTCGGGCAGGCAGGTGTAGTAATCTATAAAGAGTTGCATATCGGGTTTCAAACCAATGTATTTTGATTTCACCTCGTAACCGGGGGTTGAACGGCGAGCCTGGATGACTTTGTAGCGCGTGGTATCTTTAGGGTTTACCGGCGCCAGGCCAACTTCCATACGGATGTTATCTACTGTGCTGGTATCGTTCACCAAAGCTTCTGTTAGTTTGAGCGGATCTTCTACACGTACACAACCGTGGCTTACGGCGCGCCAGTTACTGTAAAAGGCTTTTTTATTGGGGGTATCGTGCAGGTAAATGCTGCTTTCGTTATCAAATATAAATTTGAATTTGCCCAGGGCGTTTATCTCGCTGGCATCCTGTTTAAACTTGTAGGGTATTTTGTTGCGTGCTATACGTCGCCAGTTGATGGTATCGGGCCGGGTGACGCGCTGATCTTTGTAATACACACGAATGTTGTTGTCCGTTAGATAACTGGGGTTTTTAATTACCGAATAATAGATCTCGTTCTGAGCTATACTGGTGGGGATATTCCAGGTAGGGTTGAGTTGTATGGTGTTGATGTGACTATTTAGAATTGTAGTTTCGTGATTCTGCGGCTTGTCATCAATGCTTTTGGTTTTAAGCCATCGTAATAGCAAAGTGTCGTAACCGGCTGGTTTGGGTTGGCCAACGCATACCTTCATGTTAAAAACCACCTTTTTATTTTCGACCCATTGCAGGTTAAATGCCGGGATGTTTACCCAGAGGTAACGGGCTTCTTTAACCGGAATTTGCCAGCGCAGGCGTTCCATATTGATTTTGAGGATGTTTACACGACCCATTTTAGCGCTATCAACTGTATTGGTATTGATGGAGGCTAGCTCTTTTTTTAAGGCCAGATAAACATCGCTTTTAGGTTGAATATTATCCAGATATTGTTTCAGGTTTTCTACCTCGAACGCTTTGTTGAATAGAGTGGTATCGGGCCGTTTGACAGGCATATCATATCGCCTGTACAGGTTGCGTGGATTTACCACACCATATTGCAACGCGCTTGAATATACCAGTAAGGAGTTGGCGGTTTCTATTTCCAAACGGGCCAATACCGGGTAAACCTGGGCTATGTTTTTGAAACGGTTGGCCTCGAGGGTATCCAGATCGCGCTCTATATTTTCGGCTTTGAAGAGATCGGGATCGAGGCCGTGCTCTTTGGCCTTTTTGAGGTATTGGATAAGTACAGGCAGTTGTTTGTTGAACAAGAAGCGATCGACAAAATAAGGCTCAAAGTTTTGGCTGTTGTAATAAATATTGAGCGCAGACGCATAATGCAGATCCTTTTTGGCTAAAGTTAACTGATGCTTAAACTCAGTGTAATAGGCAGTAGTATCAAAATCCTTATAGATCTTGTTTTGGTAATGATCATAAAACTTGGTGGCAATTTTAGGTTGCTGCTTACAGCTGAAGGTAAACAACAGCAATGCGATAAGCGGGATGTATAAGAACCTAAAATTATATTTGGGCATGGCCAATTAAAATGAACGGACAAAAGTACACAAAATAATATGGATGGATAATTTATTATGCTAATATGCCCGCAGTTCGGATTATAGAGGACCGATATTTTAAGGTATTTTTTGTATATTAGTGGAAGAAGAGCCAGGAATAAAGATGCAGGAATCAAGACATTAAAAACACCTAAGAATACCTAAGATTTGTTATTGTGGTTATTATAAGTTTGTTTTAAACACCCACATTTACCCATGACCTGTAGCTCAGAATTATAACCCATGATTGCCTTTCACAAAGGAGAAATACCGTTTGCACTATTGTTACTGCCTTTTTTGGCGGGTTTGGGGTTGAGTGTTATGTACCCATGTGCTGCCTATTTAACCGGCTTGGAATTAGCCTTAGGTATTTTACTGCTTGCATTTGTTAGTTTAAACCTTGGGTATCAAAAATTGAACCTGCATAGGGTTAAATGGATTGGTGGCTTATTGGCAGGTGCAATGTTATTGCTTACCGGGATGGTAGCCGTGGAGTGTAACCGGGAGATCAATTCGGCGGAGCATTTTTCGAAGCAGAAACCAGCATACCTGATTGGCCGTATTACTACCGAACCTAAATTGAACGCGGGTATTTTGAGATTTGTTACCCGGATTGAACAAGGTGGCGATACGGGTAAGCTGCAATTGATGAAGGGTAATCTGATGGTATCGGTTAAGGTTGATACTGCCAGGCAAATGAATTTGAGTTATGGCGACAGGCTTATTATCCCGGCTAATTTCAATCCCGTTGAAGGGCCTTTAAACCCGGCTGAGTTTAACTATAAAGCATTCCTCGCCCATCAGAATATTTACCAGCAGGCATTTTTAATACAGTATCAGGTAAAAGTACTGGAGCACGATGCAGGCAACCCTGTAGTGGCTTACGCTTTAAAGTTGAGGTTAAACTTGGTTAATAAGTTACGCAGTGCTATCCGCGATACGGATGTGGTTGCTGTAGCATCAACCATTATATTGGGTTACCGGGCTGATCTGCGGAAGGAAGTGCAAGAGGCTTATGCTAAAACAGGCACCATGCATTTGCTATCCGTTGCCGGGATGCATGTGGGTTTGATTTACCTGATGATCACTTTTTTGCTGAGCTTTTTACCGCATGGTAAGCGGAGTAAGCTAATTAAGATCGTTGTTTCTATTGGGTTGATCTGGTTTTACGCTTTGATCACGGGATTTTCGGCACCGGTTTGCAGGGCGGTTGTGATGCTCACGATGGTGATCATCGGTTTTAGCTTTAACAGGCACATTAACCGGTTAAATGTTCTGGCGGTATCGGCCTTTTTGCTGCTGCTATACAACCCGTTTTACATTTGCGATGCCGGGTTTCAGCTATCATATATGGCGGTGTTCGGCATCATTATCATTCAGCCTTATATTTATAAATGGGCCTATTTTAAAAACCACATAGCGCGCGAAGTTTGGCTGGTGGTATCGGTTAGTTTGGCGGCGCAGATCATTTTGTTCCCTATCGGGGCTTTGTATTTTCATGATTTCCCGGTTTACTTTTTAGCGAGTAATGTATTTATCATACTTCCATCCATGATCGTGATGTACGCGGGTATCGTATTCCTGGCATTGCCTCACATCCCGATCCTATCCGGTTCGCTTGCCTGGCTGTTAGAGAAAACGATCAGCATCATGACTAAAACACTATCGATAATGGAGCACGCTCCTTTTGGCAGCATCAGCAAAATATGGATAAATGGTTTTGAATTTGTTTTAGCTTACGCGATCACCATCGGGATACTTTGCTTTTTGATCCAACGCAATAAACAATGGCTCAAATTTAGTTTGGTGGCTATCTTATTAGTATCTATCAGCTTTAGCTTAAAGGCTTATCGGTCTATGAATACCAGTTCGATCACGTTTTTCAGCTTGCGGAAGAATACGGGTATTTTATTTAGAAACGGCGGCGATGGTTTGTTATTAACCGATCTTTCAGAAAAGGAAAAGGCTTATCAATATTCTGTTCAGCCGGATTTGGATAGTTGCCGGATCAGTAATCTGAAATATTTAGGTAAGGATACAAGTACTGTTAATTTCTCAAAACAGGGGCATTTGATCCGCTTTAAAGATCAAACGATACTGTTGCTGGATCAGTCATTCGAAGGAAAAACATTTTCGGATAGATTAAATATCGACTATCTTTACATTACAGGTGATCCGCATATCAATTTGCCTTTTTTAAAACAAAACTTTAACTTTAAACAATTAATAGCGGATGGTACCAATTCAACCCGGTTATTAAAACAACTTGAACAAGAGGCCCGGTTAAGTAATTTCACTTTTGTTAATTTAAAACGTAACAAATCGGTTATTTGGGTATCTAATTAAAAACGTAAAAACTAAAAAAATGAATATCATTTCGATTAAGAATGTTGCTTTGGGTTTAGCCCTTTCGGCAACAGTTGTTGGCGCAAAAGCTCAAAAGGTATATACAGAAGGAACTTTAAATTACAGTATTACAGTTGCAGGTACTACCGTTGAAGCTCCAACTTTGTTTAAAGGCGATACCAGTGCTATAGTAACCCAAAGAGGTCCGGCTACTGTGAAAATGGTGGGTACAAAAGGTGGTGATTATTTTGCTGTATTAGTTGATGTGCCTATAGCTAACAAAAAAATAGCAGGTACCGCTACACCTGCGGAGTTAGAAGACGCGCAAGCTAACGACCCCCAATACGCTTTTACTAAAACTGAGGAAACTCAAAAAATTGGTGATTATAACTGTAAAAAAGTTATCGCTAAAGATACCCGCGATGGTAAAACTTACGATGTATGGATCACAACTGATATTACAGTTCCGGCTAATATTTTAACCAAATACTATTCAGCTTTAGGCGGAACACCAGTACAATTCACTTATTTACAGGGTGGTAGTGTAAAAGGCGCTCAACTGGTAACTTTAAAATCGGTTAGTGAAACTAAAGTACCGGCAAATTCATTCAAAGCTACAGCTGACTATGATAAAATGAGCCTGACCGACATGCAGAGCATGGGTAAACGCCAATAATATTATTACGATAACAATACATTAAAGGTTTTTTAACATCGGCTTTATTTAATTAATTTTGCGGCCGATGTTAAAAAACCTATTTAGCCTGGTGAGGTTCTACCTCTTCTGGCTGATCTACTTCTTTATAGCGCGGGTAACCTTTGAGATATACTTTTATAAAAAGCTCAAAATAGCTAGTGTAAAAGAAATTATCGAATCCTTTTTGTACGCTATCAGGCTTGATCTATCTACCGCGGCCTATATCGCTGTTATCCCACTCGTTGTTTCATTGATAGTTTGGTTTATTCCTGGTAGGCGATTAAAAGCTGCTTGGCTAAGAACATATACCTGGATCTGCCTTTTACTGGTTGCTTTCCTAACCATCCTCGATCTGAATATTTTTACCGAGTGGGGCACCAAGGTAAATTACCGTGTTGTTGATACCATATTTACGCAATTTTCGGAGTCGTTAGCTTCAAGCGGGTCGTCGCCTATAGCACTTTGTGTTACCATTGGTGTGGTGATGCTGGCCCTGGGTATATTTATTGGGGAAAAGATGATCCAATATAAATATTTACCCTCTAAAGCTCCGGTTTCGTTTAAACTGGTAATGTCGGCTTTCCTGCTATTGCTTAACCTGTTTTTTATGCGGGGTGGCTTGCAGCCATCACCAATTAACCAGAGTATGTCGTATTTCTCGACTAAAAACATCTTGAATCAATCGGCACTGAATACAGAGTGGAATTTGTTTGATAATATTTTTGAGAATTTGAAGGCGGCACATAATCCATACATCTTTTTTGACCCAAAGATTGCTGATAGCTTATCACGATCATTATATGCCGGAAAGGCCGATACTACGCTAAGCATCTTAAATACCAAGCGGCCGAATATTGTGATCATCCAATTAGAGAGCTTTACAGCTGATGTGATAGAATCGTTAGGCGGTGATAAAGGTGTATGCCCTAACTTTGAAAATTTTATTAAAGGCGGTGTATTATGCGATAGCATTTATTCAACCGGTGACCGTACGGATAAAGGTATTGTTGCTATTTTGAGTGGTTTCCCATCGCAGGCTATACGAACCATTATTACCGATAATACCAAGCAGGAGCAATTGCCCGGATTATCGATGGATCTGAAAAAGGCGGGTTATCATACCTCGTATTTTTATGGTGGCGAAGTGGAGTATATGAACTTTAAATCGTACCTGCTGAGCCACGATATTGAGCACATTACTAGCGAAGCTAACTTTGAGCGCCGCCTGATAGAATCAAAATGGGGGGTTAATGACGGGCCTTTGTTAGATGCTCACATTCCTTATTTGAATGGCGAGGACAAGCCATTCTTTTCACTGGTAGAAACGCTGACCAACCATGAGCCTTTTGATCTGCCAACTAAACATCATTTTCCGGGTGATAGTGTGAGCAACCAGTTCAGAAGTACGGCTTACTATACCGATTCGGTTTTGAACAGCTATTTTAAACAGGCCGAAAAACAAGTCTGGTATAAAAACACATTATTTGTTTTAGTTGCCGATCATGGTCATCGTTTGCCGCGCAATGTTAACGAGGCTTACATGCCATCTAAATACCATATCCCGTTATTGTTTATGGGTGGTGCCATTAAAAAGGAATATCGCGGCACACGCGTACACAAAATTGGCGGCCAAACAGATATTGCCGCTACCATATTGGCGCAACTGGGTTTGCCGTATGATCATTTTAAATGGTCGAAAGACTTATTAAACCCCGGCAGTAAAAACTTCGCGTTTTTTGATTGGGATAATGGCTTTGGCTTTGTTACTCCGGAGCAATCCATCTCGTTTGATAACATTGGCAAAGAGGTGATCTTCACCAAATACCCACACGCAGATAAGGCTATAAACGCGAAAAACCTGCAGTATGGCAAGGCCTATTTACAGCAGGTTTTTACAGAGTATATTGGTAAGCGTTAAGCTACACCTATTTCGGTTTGTAAGCCGGTTAGCCAGTTGTTAAACAGCGTGGTTTCAATTTCAACAGCTTTATCAGCGTGGAATTGCCAATCGGGTGAGAAGCTTTTGAGTTGATTGATCATCTCTTCAAGGTGGCCTTCTTCTTCCAGGATGATTGATTTTACGTTCACCTTGCTGCCTGCATTATCCAAAGCTTCCTGGTAAACAGGGTAAAGCTCATCGGCACGTACTTCAATGGCGTAAGTAACCAATAGGTAGGCTGCAAAACGCAATTCGCTTCCCGAAAGATTCAATTCTTTTTTAAGGTAACGGCAAACCTCAACATCTAACTGGTTGAGGTAATATTTGCTTTGAGCAGGAGCCAGCAAAAACTGGCGGGCATATGTTGGGCATATCCCCTCTCCTATTTTATCGATCTGTTTTTTGAGATAGAATGCATGGCGATGTTCTTCGGCAGCATGTTTTAATATGATGTAAGTTACGTTAACCGTATCCTCGCTGGCCGATATTTTACGTGCACCGGTGTTCTCCATTAGCGAAAGCGTATTTAACCATTTGGCATGCAGGTCGGGATTGGCAACTATGGTATTGAGTAGGTTATTCATGGTAATCAGTTCAGTTAAAAGATTTCGAGCGCGGCCTCAATCTCGGTGTAAATATAGTCCAGTTGCTCGTTGCTAATGCAATATGGAGGTAAAATATACAACACGTTACCAAGCGGCCTCAGTATAATACCTTTACTTAAAAAGTACTGGTATAGCTTATCGCGAAGGTTACTGAAGTAGGATGTTTGTCCGCCGGTTTCCCATTCCATCGCAATGATGGTTCCGGTTTGGCGCACTTCTTTGAGTTTAGGATGATGCCCTATTTTTAAAGCAAAGCGTGAATGGCGTTCTTCAATACGCTGAATGTTATCCATCGTTTCGGGCATCAAAAACAAATCCATATTGGCTAAAGCGGACGCGCAAGCGATAGGATTAGCTGTAAATGAGTGACCGTGAAATAAAGTCTTGAGCTTATCATCTGATAAAAAGGCATCGTAAATAGCCTGTGTACAGGTTGTAACGCCCAAAGCCATTGTACCGCCGGTTAAACCTTTAGAGAAACACATAATATCCGGCTGCTGCTGCAAATGATCGCAAGCGAAGCGTTTTCCTGTGCGGCCAAAACCGGTAAGCACTTCATCGGCAATGGTTAATACATTTTCGCCACGGCAATGAGCCATCAACTGATCCAAATATTGTGCTTCGTACATTAACATACCGCCCGAACCTTGTAATAAAGGCTCGAATATAAAGCAAGCCAGTTCTGTCTTGATACTTGATACTTGCGACTTGATACTCTCTATGTTATCCTTATTAGGCAAATCAATAAACTCAACCTCAAACAACAACGATTCAAAAACATTGGTAAATGCGCTGCGGCCGCTTACGGCCATAGCGCCAAAGGTATCGCCATGGTAAGCATTTTTTAAAGCCAATATTTTAGTTCGGGGTGCTCCCTGGTTATGCCAGTATTGCAGGCACATTTTTATGGCAACCTCAATAGCGGTTGAACCATTATCTGAGTAAAATACTTTGCTTTGGTTATTTGGGAGAATGGCTAGTAAACGCTCAGCTAATTCAACCGCACCTTCGTGGGTAAAGCCGGCGAATATCACATGCTCAAGCTTGAGCAATTGTTCAGCCACCTTTTGGGCAATGTAAGGGTGCGAATGCCCATGAATGTTTACCCACCATGATGATACGGCATCGATATAAGCATCACCGTTCTCGTCAAACAGTACCGAGCCTTCGCCTTTGACTATCGGGATGGGTGGCGCGGCAGTTTGCATTTGGGTGTAGGGGTGCCATATTACTTTAAGGTCGCGTTCAACTAAATTCATATCCTTTATTTAATAATCCAACCACGTGCTTATCTATCGGGAAGGTAACATCGTCAGGTGTTAACTCACTCAACTTAGCCCACCTAAAGGCTTGCAACGGTTCAACATCTCCATCAAAATCATATTGCTTTTGTTTGATGATGAGATTGATTGGTGATACATTTTTAACGATGTAATAAATACTGATCAATTGCCCTTCAAAAAACAGTGCTTTAACAAAATAGTCGGTAGTGTAATAGTGTCTGATCACTTCTATTTCCATTTCGCATTCCTCCATAAACTCACGTTTAAGGCCGTCAATCAAACCCTCACCATACTCCAAACCACCACCAGGAAACTTAGAGAACATGGTTCCGAATTCCTTCTCGTCGCTGATGAGGATCTCGTTCTGATCGTTGATCAGCAAACCATAAACACGTACATTAAAAATGCTCATTATTCAAAGTGTTTTTTGTTTCGGGTTACGTTATCCATTGTCCATTCAATCTCGTTCACTTTAGGTTCCGACCGGATGGGGCAATTGGGCATGCTACAATAATTGCAGCATTGTGGTATGCAGGGGTCGGTATGAATAAACAGTTCAGTTTTGATGCTTACTTCCTGGTTGATCAACTGATCAACTAAGGAGACTTCAGTATGCACTTTATTCAGATCGAAGTAGTTGGGCAGTGTCATGTGGCAATCTATATGCAACTCGTTGCCGTATTTTTGGGCGCGTAGGTTGTGTACATCTATCCAATCTTCTTTGCGCTTGTCGTTCAGTACGGCAATTACGTGCTCAACTATTTTAAAATCAGCCTCATCCATTAAGCCACTCACGGCTTTGCGGGTAAGTTTGTAGCCTGTAAAGATGATATAACCGGCTACTACGACTGACAGGATATTATCTAAAGCCGTTATTTTGGTAAAATGAATGAGTGTTAAACCAATAACCAATCCGCCACTTGTAACAGTATCGGTTAGTAAGTGGTGTCCGTCGGCCTCAACCGTCATTGATCGGAGTGCTTTACCCCTGTTGATCATATACCAACCCAATATGCCGTTTACTGCTCCGGTTATCCCGATAATGGTAGCACCTAATAAGATATCATGAATCTCGTTCGGGTGAAAAAATCCATAGGTTGATTTGATCACGATGGCTACGCCCGCTATCAAGATCAAAATCCCTTCAACAAATACAGAGAAAAACTCAACTTTACCATGGCCATATGGGTGATTAATATCACGGGGTTGCTCTGAAAGGTAAATGCTATAAAAAGCGAATGAGCTGGCTATCACGTTTACAATGCTTTCGGCGGCATCGGTTAATATAAAATTGGACTGTGTTAAAAAATATGCGGCAAATTTTGCCACCATCAGCAGCGCCCCGGTGATCAATGAAATCAGAATAATCTTTCGCTGCTCGTGCAAGTTGTTTTGTTTTATGGCAAACTCTTTAAAAAATCCATTCTATAAATTTTACAGATGGGCTTTACCACAGTTTCGCATGGGTTAACAAGCCTGCAAAAATCGGCTTTTTTAATTAAAATTAACAATAAAAATGCGCCATTATCGGTAAAGTAATTTTCTATATTTGCCCGCAACAACAACAAATTAAAGATGAACGTATTAAGCGACAGGATCAAAAATCTATCCGAATCTGCAACAATTAAAATGGCAAAGCTGGGCCGCGAACTTTCAGCTAAAGGGGTTGATGTGATCAGCCTGAGTTTTGGTGAACCGGATTTTCATACCCCGGAATATATTAAGGATGCCGCAAAGGAAGCCATGGACCAAAACTTTACCTACTACACACCTGTAGCTGGTTACCCTGAATTGCGTAAAGCCATTGCTGCCAAATTGAAGAACGAGAACGGATTGGATTATGATTTTAGCCAGATTGTGGTATCTACAGGTGCAAAGCAATCCATCGCCAATGCTTTATTGTGTTTGGTTAACCCGGGCGAAGAGGTTATTATCCCTACTCCTTACTGGGTATCATACAGCGAGGTTGTTAAATTAACCGAGGGTGTTAGTGTTTTTATTGACAGCACGGTTGAGCAAAACTTCAAAATCACTCCTGCGCAATTAGAAGCCGCCATCACACCTAAAACCAAATTGTTCATGTTCTCATCGCCATGTAATCCTACTGGTAGTGTTTACAGCAAAGCAGAATTGGCTGGTTTGGTTGAGGTTTTTGAGCGTTACCCGCAGATCTATATTTTATCTGACGAGATCTATGAGCACATCAATTTTGTTGAGGCTCATGAGTCTATCGCACAATTTGATTCGATTAAAGACCGTGTGGTGATCATCAACGGTTTTTCAAAATCATACGCGATGACCGGTTGGAGAATTGGCTATTCAGCATCGAGCAAAGAAACCGCCGCCGCTTTTGATAAATTGCAAGGACAGATCACATCGGGTACGTCATCCATCACTCAAAAAGCAGGTATAGCCGCTTACGAAGGTGGCTTAGCCAGCGTACACGAGATGCGCGAAGCTTTCCGCAAACGCCGTGGTATTGTTTACGATCTGTTATCTAAAATCCCGGGCGTACAAACTAATTTACCCGATGGTGCTTTTTACTTCTTCCCCAACGTAACTTCTTTCTTCGGCAAAAGCTACAATGGTAAAGTAATTAATGATGCCGATGAGTTAAGCATCTTCTTGTTAGAAGAAGCCCACGTTGCTACCGTTGGCGGTGATTCTTTTGGCGATCCAAAATCTATCCGTATATCATACGCGGCATCAGAAGAGAAACTGATCGAAGCAAT
>Ga0116227_10006086_pt1 | contig 24746 bp, 15 predicted proteins | sample S1TSphgellanicum_FD_89693 | JGI IMG/M metagenome (GOLD analysis project Ga0116227, IMG submission 89693) | Host-associated microbial communities from peat moss isolated from Minnesota, USA - S1T2_Fb - Sphagnum magellanicum MG | ecosystem: Host-associated > Plants > Peat moss > Unclassified... | reverse complement strand
CAACACGCCCCTCTACCCCTCCAAGTGTTGTGAGCTAGGGAGCGCCTCCCGACCACTCCCACTTCCGCTGTCTTTCACTTGGACTCACATTTGAGTCCTTCGAGTGGTTAGGAGTGCGTCAAACAATAAATCTACCATGACGAATTCTAAAGCAAATCATGGGGAATCTGTCAATTGGGTTACAATTATGTATTTTCAATTTGTCAGGGAATTGAGAAGATGGGAAAAATGTTAGAAGAACATGATTAAGGGAACAACTAAAATAGAACCAAAAAAGGATGTATGCCATTCTGTTATTGTAAAAAAAAACATGAAAATAATGAAGTATTGGTAGAACTACAAATAACCAAATAAAATATTAACAACATTGAAAAGCACAACAAGGATTTGGAAAACATCATAGTAGAAAAAGATTATTTGTAGGCAACTTTGGAATAGAAAGATGCCAATTATTAAAAGTTGGAAAAAGAGAAGGATTATTTGAATGTGGAGCACAATAAACTTAAGAGAAACTATAGGAATATGGAGCAAATTCTCTTGAAGTGGCATAAGGAGTTAGAGGAGCTCAGAGCAAACATTGGTAATGTATACCAAGCCAAGACACCACTATAGAACCTATCCCTATTCCATTCGACATTCCACCCAACATTGAGTGGGAAAGACCCCATTCCACCCAAGTGGATTGTCAGTGGAAGTGATGAATGATCTAAAACCCATGGCAAGGTGTCCATTATGATTCCACCATGCACCACTCCCATCCACTCAAGTCCACCAATTTTGACTAAAAATCCACTATGACTCCATTATAAAATCCATTAATAATCTAGTATACACACATTCAAATGGAAATGGTCCAATGAACAACCATGGGTTAGTGGTTTGGATGAGGTTGTTTCCATTTGGCCTAACTTAGGTGGAAACACATAATGGTTTAGGGAGAGATTCTGTAATAGTGAAAATGAGATACAAAGGCAATTCAATTAAAGGCAAGTAGAAATGGATAGAAATTTGTAGAGGCAAATAAATAACCTTTAATGAAAAGTTATATAAAGTTCTAAAAGAGGCCTAGGAAATCAAGCCTTTCAATTATGACAATGTTTTTAGAGAATTTTCAGAGAAAACAATGAACTCAAGAAGCAACATACTTTATTTCAAGTAAAATTCAAGGGATTGACAATATCAAAAAAGGATGCAAATCTTTGGTGGGATGGAATGCATATATAGTTTAAAAAGATATTGGAAAGGTTTGTAAAATGTATGAGAAAAATGAAAAGCTATACAGGCATAGGATATCTCAGATGGAAAAGGTCATACCATCATTTCAATGTGAACCTTTAGTCTTCACTTTAGAACCAAAAACCTTAGATGAGGTAAAAGACAAAGGAAATACTAATGGTGCAAGACCATTAGGGACAAGAATGGAAGAGGAAGAACCATCAAATCTCAGAGGAGGAAAGGATAGTTCCCAAAGGGAGGTTGGTGGTATGACATATGCATCAAAATAAACTTTAGAACCAGTAAAATCTATTTTATAAGAGGTAAGTTCTCAAGAGTATGCATTTACAACCACAAAAATAGGAAAATAAATACAAATTAAGGAACATAGAAATCAAGAAGTTCAACAAGATTAGATTAAACTTATATCAAAGTTGCAACAACAATAGCAAACTCAGATTAAATTAGAACTATAACAATAGGAATAGATTCTAATTACATTAGATCTACAATCACAGTAACAACAAGTCACATCAGAGCAACAACAACAAAATAACCAAACAAATGCACATCTATCAATAAAAGCACAATAAGAATAACAACAAATTTTGTATGTAATAGATAATTAACTATTGGTTCAATATAAAGTACAATAGGCATAGATAGATCAAACTATAGTATAGCAAGATTAACATTAGATTTTTGATTCATAGGATCACAAACAACATCAGATTTATCTTTTTCAACATATTTTGATCTAGAATTCCAAGACATAATTTAGAGTATGGGTGGGGTAATATTAAGAAATAATTATTCATTGTAATAATTAATTATTATAATTTTACTTACCTAGTTACTGTTCAAAGAATTACTAATTAGATTACATAGTTTTTGTCACCATTTGAATTTGAATAGATCATAGGACTATTTTTATGATTACATTTTGCAAAAAGAATGATTTATTGTAAAACATTGAGTTTTGATGGAGTATGAAACAAGAGCATTTTGTTTGCTGGAAAAGTTTCAATTCCATAGCCATATTTGTTATTTTGATGTTTTTTTCATACTTTCATGGCTGAATTTAAATTCTAGAACTAGATATGCATAGATTTGAATGAATATAATTTATTAATATTAATTTTATGAAATGTTTTAATCTAGATTTAGATCAAACGCATAATAGGAATTTTTTATTTACCAACATTAGTAGAAATATTATCGCATGCGATGGATGAAATATTTTTTCATCAAATACATATATGGCCGCCATATAATGTATACATGAATGTTCTTGGAATTAAAATTGCAATTATATCGGTGACGAGTTGAATTATACCATGTGACACCCACTTGACCTACACCACATGGCACTTATATAGCTTACGTGGCACATACGTTTAGACATATTCCACATGGCACATGTTTAAACCTAGATGCCACGTAAGCTAAGTGCCACATGGCACCTAGCTTATTTAGGTTTACACATATGCCATGTGGCACCTAGGTGTAGACATATGCCACGTGCCACTTTTAGGCCTAGCCTAGGTGATCACGTAAGCTAGGCTTAGACATAGACCATGTGGCACGTAAGTTAAGTCTGGACCTACGCCACTTAGGCTAGGCCTAAACTTAAGGCACATGGCATCTATAAAAAATACCATATTTCTTTTTGGGTTTAATTAAAGTTGAACATTTTTTATTGGCTCATCCCAAAATGTAATTGCATTTTAATTTGTACATTGTGTTCCTAGGGCACCTCCTTTTGTAATTGACAAAACTAAAATGGGAGCCAAAACATATGGGATTAATTTTGTGGTTATAACCTAGTTGTAACATAGTTGCAATTAGTTGTGCAACTATTTGGGCTACAAATGAGTACTTAACCTAACCTACTACTTTAAACCTAATTTATAACTTATTAATGTGGTTTATTAATTAACACATTTTATGATGTGGCACTTAGTCTAATTAGTTGCCATGTGGCATGAAAAAAATGGTTAATTAAATGCCTTATGGCATGGCCTAAGCCTTGCCTAGTTGCCATATGGCATGTCCTAGACCTAGCATATGTGCCACATGCACAGCATAACCTAACTTAGGTGATGCGTGGCATGGCATAGGCCTAACCTAAGTGCCACATGGCATTTATGTTAGGCTTAAGTCATGACACATGGCATCTATGTTAGGCTTAGGCCATATCATGTGGCATCTAAACAAGGTATAGGACATGCCACATATGCTAGGCCTAGGCCATATGATGTGGGATGGCTCAGACCTAGCCTATGTGTCACATGGCATAGTTTAGGCCTATCATATGTGGCATGTCTTATGCCTTGCTTAGATGCCACATGGTATGGCCTAAGCTTAACATAGATGCCATGTGTCATGGCTTAGGCCTAACATAAGTGCCATGTGGCATGGCCTAGGCCTAACCTACGTTCCACATGTGATGTCTAGGTCACCAAGCCTAGGTTAGATACCATGTGGCTTAGGTTTATAAGTAGGTAGGTACTTAATAAATAGGTAGGTATTGGGGTGTGATAAGTCTATTAGGAGTTTTTAGAGATTTCATGTTAAAATGAAGAATGATGGGTGTGCATGGTTGCATGGGGGGTTGTTTTTTGTTTCGGAATTCAATTATTTTCTTTAACAAAAAGTTAATAATCATAGTTTTATAACTTCAATTGTGTGATTGACGTTGAGAAGTTTATAAAGGGTTGGGGTTAAAAGTAAACAACAAATTTGTAATGTTCGACACAACATTGGTCTCGTTTTAGTATTTAATGGATAGTTGCATAAGCAAAGATGATTTGAATTCTTAAAGCAATTAAGGGGTGTCAATGAAGGGTCTGATGGAGATAGAATAATCTTCAAGCATTATAAACATGTAAGATTAATTCAAAACAACATAACAATTAAAATGAGTACGGTGATAGGTTGGTAATTGCAACATGGATTTCACAATAAACAAAGTTTTTATTCATGTCATGGAAAAGTTCAAAGGGAAGCTATGAGTACATGTTGAGTCCTAGGCTATGCCATAGTGGTAGTGTAAGAAATTTAGGATGTTTCGGATGGTGTGAACTAAGTAATTTGCCTTGTTGTTAGGAGGCAATCAATTAATTGGATTATGCAACCAATGGTAGTGTCCAACGTTGAGAATTGAAAACCATGCAAAAATTGAGGTGTCTTCAATTTCGTAAATACCTTCATAGATAGTTTTAAGTTCATTGCCAAAAGCAAGGTGAACTTGCAACAAGATCACTAAGGTATGAGAATTTAGAAAAATTAAATAATACCAAGCTTGAAGGAGTTTGATTTCAAAACAAGAACACACTTTTCACGGTTCAGGATTGTCATCACGAGGGTGTTGGGTTAATGTCAAATCTAAGGACAACTCTCAAGGCGGTTTTTTGTTCATTTGTGTGGTTTGAAGCCTGTAAAACATAGTCATGCGAACACCATGAATTCAAGGAAAAGAAAAAAAAATCTTTGATCAAAATCAACTTGGCAATGAATGTGTGGAAGATTTTGTACCTCAAGATGGGTGATTATAATTTATAGGTCAAACAAAAGGAAGGAAAGACACGAAGTAATGGTCTAGAACCATGGTAAAATAAAACCCTAAAATCAATGAAAGAAAGGTTTAAGTAAAATTTTATGGGGTAAAAAGTGGAAGGAGGTGAAAAGGATGCTTCTCCTTCTCCTTCTCCTTCCAAAAACAACCAAGCATGGAACATTCCAAAGGCCACCAAGCTTGGAACCGTCCATTGGTCACTAAGCAAGATGCTTCCCATTGGCCTTTAAACAAGATGTTTCCCCATTGGCCTTTAAACATGGATTCATTTCAAAGGCCGCCAAACTTGGAACCTTATATTTGCCACCAAGTTGGGGTCTTCCTTCACTTCCTTCTTTTTCATTTTTTTTAAAAGCGCGAATTTGGATCATTGGTCTTTTTCTTTTCAGACATGATTTTCGATTTGAATCCTTGAAAACTTATTCCTATAACTTTCCTTGGGAAAAAGAGAATAATGAGTTTTAGTAGATGGTGGAAAGAGGGAAAATAGATTAGATCATAGTAATACCTTTGAAAGAATGGAAATGAGTAAGGGTAGATTTGGAACTTGAAATTTTAGAGAATGTTCATGAAACCTCTTAGGTTTTATAGCATATTTTTTTCTTAATTTAGGTGTAAAATTTGAGATTTGGCAAATTGGTGCACGTTGTAATTAGCTTTCCAATGAACTAATGCAAATTAAATTTGAATAAGTATGTGAAGGCAACAATGTTTTAAGTGATTAGAGGTTTATTATTAAGTCAAGGTTTTTAGTTTTGTAAAACCCTCTCGAGTTCTATGGCATAATGTTTTATTAATTTAGATGTAAAGCTTGAGATTTGGTAAGCAAGTGTGCCTTGTAGCTAGTTTTCCAATGAATTAATTCCAGCTAGATTTGGTTAACGTATGTGATGGCAACAATGTTTTGAGTGACTAGAAGTCTATTATCAAGTTGAACATTATGTTAGTTTAGGTGGGTGATAGTTTAACATAAAATTATAAGATTTGGAAAGTTTGAATTTTGAAAAAATATATATCAAATCCAATGCATAGGAGGCAAATTACTTATTTTCAACAACAAATGCAATTTAATATCTAGAGATACACTTCACATTTTCCCTTCACTAATAGCATATGTACCTCCGAGTATAATCACCTCGTAGAACCGGGAATAGAGGGATAGAAAGTCACTTCACATAAGTAGGTAAGTAAGTATTAATAGGTAGGTAGGTATATATATATCTAGGTACATCCTTGCTAGCAAGGTAGGTTAAATACCTTATACAACTAGCATGTGACTTTCTTGGTTACATGTGCAACTAAATGTATATATAATGTTGTAGAAAATACAAGGACATTATAAATAATAACACAATTTAAGGATGAAATAGGTCATAGTCGCAACCTAGTTGAAAAGAAAACCAAACTTCATCCAAATTTGAAAAGTGGTTGCATATGTAACCATTTGTAGTCGTAGGTGACATTTGGTTGCATGTAGTTGCATAGGGATGGGTTGTAAACAACAAGATTTCTAATAGTGTATAGAATCACTAATTGCCAAACAAGTTGTGATTACAAAAACTATAGTGGAGGAGATAAATGATCAGAAGGTTGTAGAATATTGTCATTTCATTTTTTATCATTTCACAAGGATTGTGAGGACGAAATCCAAAGTATAAAGGGGGTAATGTTAAAGGGGTAGGATGATTGCATGGTTTGGATGAACAAGGCATTTAAAATAGGGATTGTTCATGGAACATTGTAAGTTTGAATTTTGAATTCTTATTGGGTTTGAATCATGATGATATGACTTGGGATTGCCCAAAGATGGGGGATTTGGGGAAAAGGATGGGATTCATAGACACACAATTTTGGGAGAGTACGTATAGTTGTAAGTATTTTGTGGTAGAAAACCACAGATTTTATTTTGATATGCCATAGATTTTATTTTGCTATTTTGATTTTATTTCAATAAAACATGGAATTCTGCTGTAATTCTTATTTAGTTTTCAATAAAACAGAGAAGTATAGACTTTTATAATGATTTCTATGTTCATATTGTTGTGTAAATTTTCTATAGTATTAAAATATAATGAAATTAATTGAAATCTTGTTTCTAAAATTTTCTACATTGTATTCTGAAGTACAAATTTTAGTTATATAAAATAACCATGAATATATTGTTTTAATGAACTACAAGGTCATGTGTATTTAGAATCAAGGCATAAATTATGAATGTGTGCATATTGTAGTGCAAATATGTTGTTATAGTAGTGTGGAATAATTTTGTAGGAATTAAATTCACTTCTACCATGCACCTATTCGTGTGACTACATCAAATACCATAAGGTGGGGCATGGAAAGAGAAGCATGGTTGCATGTGCCTAGAAAACCATGCGCCTAGAAGTAGGTCTAGTTCAAACCCTGCACACAAACATGGTATTAAACGACATAGTATCATGTTCAAACTTCCATATTGGGAGGTATGTGTCATTCTTTAACCTAAACCTTGAATTTGACATCAGCATGTTGCTTACCATCAATGCACAAAATAGGAGGTTAAGCTAGGGTTTACATTCTAAAACCCAATTTAATTACATTTAGTTATGTCTAGCCACATCATCAAAAAGTAACAAAGTTAGTCATATTGAGTTAGATTTTTATGATTTATTTTAATCATTCTCAATCACTTGTAATCAAACCAAACATTGCCACATTGGCACCTAAAGTGCCACATGTGCATTAAATATAATTTGTCCAAATGTTTGATTATGTCAAACATGTCTCCTGAAATAAGATGTGTCTTTTTAATATGTAATTTATTTGTATGTCTGATATTTGTAAATTGTTTATATGTCTAATATTTTTGTTGGAATTTGATTTTACTACCATACTTTGCTATGACAATCTAGTACATGATCTTGAATTGTTATTGTGACATTGGATCCAAAATGTTTAATGTCAATCTTTGCAATTTTTGAAATGTTTAACAATAGTATACACATAATATTCGAGGCATCAAATTAAAGTTTGGTTTATAAAACATTCTAATCTTTAATTTAATTATTTGTTGGACATGATTTGCTCAGCAACACTCTAGATGCGATCATTGTGAAAAAGACCTTTGTGAGAATGTGATGAAGACAATATGTGGCACCAAGGCTATAATAGTAATTCAAGAAGATCTTAAAGATTGTGGCACATAACCACATTTGAGGCTACAAGAAATTGCAACTAGGTTCATAAAACCAATAGCCACATATGTGTTGATAAAAGAAGAAAAAAAGGTTTGTCCATATTATTACAAATTTGACAACACCTGCATAATATGTCTTTTCATTGAAGAAAATAGCAAGGGATGGGGATTTGAAGGGAATGAAGTCACATGATTATCACGTAATGATGTAAGAAATCTTACCTCTATGCATGCAACATCTTATGACAAAGGATTATAGGATAGTCATAATTCATTTGTGCCAGGTTTTCAAAAGAATTTGTGCCAAGGTTGTGGACCCAATAAGAAAGGGGGAGCTGAAAAACGATGTGGCAATCACATTAATATTGCTAAAGAAGGAATTTCCACCATCATTTTTTGATGTCATGATGCATCTATCAATTCATCTAGTCAAAAGGCTAAAACTATGTGGTCCAATGCATACATGGTGGATGTACCATGTTTAATGGTATGTAAAAACTTTGAAAGGATATGTGAGGAATAGAGTAAAACTTCCTAAAGGGAAGTACGGTGAAAATGTATGTTTTGGAGGAGGTGCTAAGGTTTTGCATTGAATATTTGGTGGATTTTATAGCCACAAGGCATAGGGTGTGGGATGACAAAGAAAACCCATCAATGTTTGATGAAATGTTTGAAGGTGATGGGCATCCACAAATTATGTCCATTGAACTCCGGGACATGGCCCATTCTTTTGTGCTCCAGAATGTGGAACTAATGGCTACTTAGTGTGAGTAATGTATTATTCCTTGTTGCATTGTTTTCCTTTTTTTCAATTCTAAATGGAATTTCGTAATTTGTTCCACTACTAAGAAGATTTTGAAACAATTAAATAGGTTTTTTTGGGGGTTCATTTTTAAAATTGGAAATGTTAAATGTAACTTGTAACTTGTGTATATAATACTTGCAAGAAATATTTTCGAGAAGTTGGGATTTGGAATCAAGACAAGAGAAATTTCTTGTCATTTCAAGGTTGATCTTGAACACAAAATCTTATGTTTCTAGATGACCTTGCTCCATTGCCCTCATTTTCAACATAGATACACTAGTAGAAATTAGCCAAAATGTAACCACTTCATTTGCAACTACATGCAACTTGTAGTTATTTGCGACCAAGTTTGATAGTATTTACAATTATTTTGGTCATTCTTACAACTATGATACAACTATTGAATACTTCATCCTATTAGTTGGATGGCTTTTAGGTTTATTTTCATTCATGAATATATTGATATGTTCCATTAGTCACAAAAGTCACCAAATTAATCACATTTTAAAGGTATTTTATGGTGACATAGGGGTGTATTTTTATGTATGTATTAAAATTATATTTATGATATATTACATATATCATAAATATATATTTGTGTGAATATTAATTATGTGTATGTATGTATATTGTTCATATAATGAATTTAAAGATTAATATAATAGGTATTATAATACCATGAAAAGAAGGAGCACCTATGAGAACATTTCTATTTACTAACCATTAAAATAGTATGGGTGTTGTTGTGCCACCAAGCACAACCATAAAGATAAGAAAAAAAAAACAGTTATGTAGTTGGACCATTTGTTCTATTTGTTTTTTTGGTATTTTCACCCCTCCAAACAATAAATACGAAAAAAAGACAAAGCAAAAAAAGATTTTTTTTTATATGAATGTTTTTTTTGAATCTTTAAACTGTATCTCTCCTAAGCCCTTTGCAAATGCTTTGTGCCCCTTTAGTACCCTCATAGTTCCTAGAAGGTGCAGAACATTTGCATAGCAAATGAAGGTTGAAGGTTTTGCATAGAGGGCCATATGTGTAATCGAAATTAAGTTAGCTTCTCACCTCTTTGGCCTGAGAAAAACGGTAGTTTTCTTTACGCATTTTACTTGCTCTGTATACAACTATTTTGTCATGGCCTTCTTTGCCTTCCATCAACTTCAGTAAATGAGTGAATTTTTGCAAGTGCATAAATAAAGTATTTTGCAAATGCCACAAAATCCGGTTTACATGTTTTAAGGCTGTTAGGTTTTGGTTTGATCATAAACTAGATAATGCACCAACTAGCCTAGTACTTGATTGCTGCTTTATTTGGAGAAAAATAATTAAAGATATGCTAGTAATTAGAAGGAGAAAGCACCATAAAAAGATTCTTGGTGTAGAATCTGTAACAAAAAACTTTGAAATTTATTATTCAAAATTTGAAAATTAATATTTTAGTTATGAAATGTATATATAGTTGAATTTAAAAATTGATATTTTAATTTAAGAAATATATCTATGAATTTCAATTTTTTATTTGCATTCTGATTTTTCTATTTAATTAAAAATCATTATTTGAGTCTAGAAATTATTATTCAAATCAAAAAACTGATATTTCAATACTGAAAATTGTTACTGCAATTCATTATATATATATATATATATATATATATATATATATAATTTAATCTAAAATTTGATATTTGAATTTGAGATTTGTTATTTTAACTCCTTAAAAAAAAATTTTGAATTAAAAAAAATTATTTAAATTCAAAAAGCTTATTTTATCTAAATTTTGATATTTAAATTCTAAAATATTATTTTTGATTCAAGCAATTAATATTTCAATTTTGAGTTTTAAAATTTAAATTAAAAAACATATTTGATTTGAAACTTGAAATTGCAATTCCAAATTATTATTTTGGATTTTCGGAATCAATATTTTAATTTAGAAATTTTTCAATTGAGTCTAAAAATGGACATTTCAATTTTGAATCAAAAAATTGAAATTTGAATTCTGAAAAATTTTAATTAAATTCAAAGACTTATGTCATCTAAAAATTGATATTTGAATTCTGAATTTTGTTTTTGAAATCTAAAATTAATATTTCAATTCCAAAAATTATTGATTGAGTTTTAAGGTTTTTTTATACTATTGTTATCCATAATGGATCACTTTTATAAATAATTATAAATGATTACATTTATTACTTATAAGTTACACTAAACAATTATTTTTAAAAACATAGATTTTTACATTATATATTTTATATTTTATAGTTTAAAAAGAAATTAACTACTGTAATACATGTTACATTATTTTATAATCATTGTAATTACTTCAGATAAGAATTAATTATAGTATATGCATAATTATTTTTTATTTGAACATACTTATTCTAATGAATGTAATTTCAAGAATTATTATAATGTAATTTAAGTTTTTATTTTTTATTTTTTTTATTACTTATCTATGTTAAAGGTTTTTACAATAATAAATGTAACTAAATAAGAATTAATCTAACTATTCTAATATTAGTTTTTTAAAAAATTGTGTAGGTTTTTTAAAATAACAATTGTTCGTTCATTATTTATAATTTGAAAAAAAAATTAAATTTTTAAAAAAAATATAGGAATTAAATTCTTTTTACATTTATTATATTATCTATAATTGGACTAAATATAATAAAAAATAAAAATATTTTAGTTATTTATTTAACTTTGAATTATGTATTAACAATTTGTGTGAAATTAGATAGCTAGTTAGTTAAATATTAAGAAGTTCTTATTTATTTAAGTAGTTGATAATGAAACTTAATATCTGTAGTGTATAGTTTATATTTTAAATATATTTGAAATTTAATCATTATTAATCATATGGTTATTTAATTATTTAGTAAGCTTTGTACTTGAATTTTTTATAAATTTATAAATTAAAAACAAAAGGCATGAAAAAAAATTTGGAGTTGCAATTTAATTTGTGAAGAAGTTGTAATTTCAAAACTTATCCCATATCGTTTGTTTTCCATTTCTATTTTGAACACTATGTAAATAAGGGGTGTCGACATCAAATTTCACATGAAGAAAGTTGTGCACATGGGATGAACCAATCAAAAGGCTTAACCCAAAACAAAAAGAAAAATTATGCACAATTTTAAACTATTAACCTCCCCAACATTATTTACCTAGCTAGGTAGGTACAAAATATGACCTACCCACTTAGGTCAACCTATGTACCTACCTACCTAAGTACCTACTTGTATCAGTAGGTATTTTGCCTAAGAAGGTAGACCTACCTACTTACTTTTTAACCTAAAAGGTAGTGTTAACCCCAACCTTAAACCTTAAACCTATTTATGTACTTACCTAGGCACCAACCTAATATTAATATTTTGTATTAAATTCATCTTAAGGTGCTATGGGGCATATTGACATTGGGCCACGTGTCATAATATAGGATCATCCAAGCATCTAAATTGAATGTCCTAGATTATTTCATAATAATAATAATAATAATAATAATAATAATATTTTAGATAATTCAATATTAAAACATATGGCAACACATCATTTGCCTCAATTGTGACCAAAATAGTTGTATTGTAATCACATGTGACAATATGTATACAATGGAGTCAAAGGATGAACTTGTATTTGTTGACTTTTTCTTTCATCCAATGCCCCTTGTCGTTTACAACTATTGTTTCATATGACTTGTCCAAGGCGACTAATGAGATTTTAGTTGCAAATGTCGCTTGCAATTAAATTTTAGTGATAGAGACCAATTGAAAATACATGTTTTTTTTCTAGTGATACAAGTTTCCATTTCATTTGCTATCAACAATGGGGAGGAAATTGACAAAGACATAATGCACATGTCCATGCCCATGCATTTTTGTGATTAGAAATTATGTGTATTCAATGAAAGAAATATGCCATGTGTGTCATTCATAAGAAGAAAATAGTGAAATTATTGTTATGATGCACTATTTGTAATCACATATATGTGTCATAAAATTACCATGTGTACATCGTAGATTCATCAAAGAACATCTTAGGGTTAGGGTTTTGAATGACTATTAATTAACGACAATGTGCCATGTGGCACTTATACTAGCCTTAGGTTATCTAGCCTAACCTATGTTTAAGGTTTGAAACCTTTTAAGGATTTTGTTTTCTAGTTTAACCTTTTGGGTGAAGTTTATTTGATTAGTTTTTCCAATATGGGAATTGTTAAATTTGAATATACTTAATGCACATAGTCAATCTTCTTATATAGTTTACAAATTTGAAAGAAAAGACAAACAATGCGATAAAATTTTAGTTGCAACCTAGTTTATAACCTTCAAATTTAACAATTTCTTTGCAGGAGGAGCTTATCAAATAGGTTTCACCTTAAAGGTTAAACTCAAAAAAAAGATCCATAAAAAATCTTAAAACCTAGACCTAGGCAAGGCTAGGTAACCTAAACAACCTAGACCATTGTGGTTAATGATCATTTAACCCTAACAGATTTTAGGTTCTTCAATGAATTTAGGATGTACATGTGACAATCATGTGACCACTCAATTTGTAGTTGTATGTGACTACAAATAGTTAACCACAATTGCAATTGCATTATTTCCTTTTGACACGTGGCACATTTAAAAACTAAATACAAAAATTTTTAATTATAAATTTTTGCCACGTGTCAAATTTTTTTTGATGCACATTGTAATTGCATTGTAGTCACAAATATAGTCGCATAAACACATCCAAATACATGTATATGGTCAACATATGTGTATTTTACATTGTAAAAGTTCCATCATTTATGATTACGATGAATGACAACTCATCATTTCTTGTTAGGTAAATGCCATTTACAAATAAAATTAATTAAGTCGATTTTTAATTGTAAGTGTAGTTTACATTTAAAAACTAATTATAAAAACCAATCACAAATGACAGTTTTTGCTCTAGCGATCAAATTCAGGGCGACAATTTCTAGATAAAAAAGTCTTCAAGTTAAGGTTATAAGAAGACACAAAGTCAAAAGTGGCATATTTTGTACTTACTAATTTTTAAAGAGTGATCTTCCTTAAGATTTGATCAGTTCCCTTAATAGAATGTGATTTTTTTCACACAAATGGTTGTGACTGATGACACATGTGAGGTAAACTTTGTGCTTTCACATATTACAATGTACAATATGTGATGTTAATTGTGACATCTATTATAACAAAATTAAAATTTGATAGTAAGTTGTGACACATATTACACAAATGTCAGATTAATGTTAAATTATAAAATTAATGTAAGATATGTCACAATAAACACCAGATATTTACCTCAAACATGTGTTAGGAGCCACGACCTTTTGTGTGAGAAAAATCACATTCTATTGTAATGGTTGCTTTTGATCTGTTGTGATGGCCAATGCTCTTGTCTTGACACTTCAGCAGCAAGGTCACAATCGATTACTCAACCGACTTAGCTTGCACACACTACCACGGAGCTCTTGGCCACCACTGCTTTGTATCAATATCTGCTGTCATTTGCACCCTTAGCACATGCTCAAAGGCAAGGACAATGTCCATTAACAAATATTTTACATGTGACTCTTGGCAGGTTTGTTTGACATGGTGAGCAATGTCTTCTTTAGGAATTTTTGATTGTAGCATTACAATTTTTTTTCCCTCATTTTTGACAACTAAAATCCTCCAAAATCACTTCATTTTATAATTTTTATTTCTCTTTCAAAAAAAAAGGCTTATGATGAGTTCTCTTGATTATGGCGTGTATGGACATCTTCTACTCCATCTTCTACTCCAAGTGAGAAAACTGTAACTGGGTTCAACACCATTAGAAGGAAATAAAATTTATTTCAATTAATAATCTTTCAATTCTCCTATTCAGGGTTGCACAATATGTAGCCACATTTCAATTGTTGGTACTGTAAATCCTATTTTCCAGAATTATTTATAGCACTCATGAGAGGAGCATGATTTCATAATGTAATCAAAATTTTATAACTAGAGAACTCCACTCACTTACTTGGAGCATTTCCACACACACAGACACACACATTTGTGTCTCTACAAATTTTATCACATCCAACATAGTGTTAATTATTTCCCCCATGGGTCATGAACATGGAAAATTGTAAAATACCTATAAAATGAGACATTATTTAAATGTCATCACTTTGGCAAATCATTATGGCTTGCCCATCCTAAGCAGTTATTTTCCTTGACTTGGCATTTTCGAAGTCAGTGTATCATGGGCATATTTACAAGTTCAAACTCATTTTCATGATATTAAAAAGTTGTGCTTTTATTTACAGATCAAAACTTGGGTTCATTTTATCTACAGATTGTAATTAGTTATAAGTCCAAACTTAATTTCATGGTAATCAAAAATTGTAAGTTATGCAAAGCACTATGTACAGGCCATTTTACGACTGCTGGTGGAGATGCTGTGATAAGTCAACAGCCTTCAAGTCTTGAAGGAAGAGAACTGATTGCTCTTACTTGCTCTTACTGGGCTATATCTACAAACTTACAAAGCCTGTCAGGACTGAGTGCAAGGTCAAGCGCACAATAACCTAGAACCAAAACAAAATATCAGTGAAACAAATACTATTTTCATTTGAATTGTTTCCAATATTTGGGTCTTAAATTACAGTAGGCATCAGAGCCCATAGAGAGATATAAGAGTTTTCCTTAAAGTCATCCTGTCTTCACCCTCTCTTTGGGCCTCTTTTCACCCTCTATCCCCTCTTTGAGTGAGGTCCGCATAGTAAGGAGGTTTTATTAAATCTGGGTATGAAATGCTGAAACTCAGCATTTAATGCACAAGGTTCCAGGTAGTTATACTAGTTAAACATGTAGGAGGAGTGAAAATATATGAAGCAGCAGTAGTGGAGGCGCCCGGGAAAAAGGAAAGTGGGGGTCAAATCCGGATGCAACTCAGTATGAGACAAAAAAAGGTGCATTTCTGAGTCCCCCACCCCACCCCACCCCACCCCACCCCAAGGCTAATGTACCTTTTTGCAGCTTTTTTAAAAATCTCACGCGGTTTTGGACCAAACTATATGGAGCAGAATGGGTGGGTTGTTCTTTGCAAGGGGTATTAGCCCAGGCCAAAAATGGTGACAAACTCTTTTGGGAAGAGAAATTTCATGCTGCCAATGAGAAGACCCAAGCATGCACTGAAGGTGCTTTTTTTCCTTTTAAGTTTGGTGGCGGGAAGGATTTGTTTTCAACTTTCTCTGGTTCCCAATGTGTTCGCACCATGTTCCTTTTGAGTTTGCAATAGGTTCCCATCAGGTTCTCAATATATTCCCCAATATGTTCTCCATAGCACCTCGCTTTTACCCCATATGCTTTGGCAAATGTTGTTCTCCTTTTCACCTATATAGGTGGGCCAAAGGGGAGGAACTCTATACTTCAAAATATAACCTTTTATTCTGGGGAGCCTCCATTGTTTCAATTTTGTTGAGTGAAGGGGCAATCAAATTGGCTCATTGCAAGAAAGAAAAAATTGAACTTGGGAGGAACTTCATCTAATTAATAGGAGAGGTGAATAGGGGAGCATCCTAATGAAAAGATATCCTAACTCTGCATTAACAGCAGAAGATATTTGCAAGGGAAAGACCCCATTGTCACCAGGTTCTGCTCGCTGAATGGGCTCACCGCTTACAAAGTCACATTTCAACTCCCTAGTATTCTGAAATTTTCATTGCACAATCCTGAGACATTTTCAGCCCATTATGAAGATTCCGGTTTGCTTTTCAGGCTTTAATTCCATCCATTCTGGGTGGGGGCCAATCCGCAATTTTTTTACGTGTGGTTGATGAGTAGTTCAAGTCTTTTTGTAGCCACGAGTCCTCGTTGCATAGGGTCTTTACCTGATTGTTGTTGATTGTTTGCTTTTGCTTTTTCTTTGGGTTGTGTTTACTTTTGTTCTCATTTGCCTTGTACTTTTGGTGCATGGGTTCCCATGCTTGATTTTTATTTTTATGTACAGGGTTTTTCTTCCTTTTTACAGTTTCTCTGATCAACTTCAAGATTAGTTTGAATATAGCTCACAAATGTCTGATTTCAATTCTTGGCATGCGAGCAACAGGAAAATATGGCCTGAGGTGCATATCATTCTACGAACTCTTCTCCCATGTGTTTTGTGCGTGATGGAACAAATTCTGAGGAAATTCCTTTAGAATTTGTTCCATCACGTGCAATCCACAGGGTTGTCTTGGTTGCAGGTAAGATGCCACAATCTGTACCATCACGCAGTCTTTGTTCAGCCTAGCTCCATCATAGAAACTCGAGAACTTTTTTAACTTTGAGTGTCGCCCACTTCCCGAAATTCCTTTAGAATTTGTTCCATCACGTGCAATCCACAGGGTTGTCTTGGTTGCAGGTAAGATGCCACAATCTGTACCATCACACAGTATTTGTTCAGCCTAGCTCCATCATAGAAACTCGAAAACTTTGAAACTTTGAGTGTGGCCCACTTCCCGAAATTTCAACGCATATCCGGACGATCATGATGAGGGCTTTAAAGCGTGATCGATGCCACCAAACAACAAGTAAAGCATGGACATGCAGTAACGGGAACAATGACACGTACAATGGCACAGAGAAGCATGAAGACTTGTAGTGGGCCTTGGGTGGGTCTGGCTGGGTATGGGCCCTGGGGCGAGAACCATGTGTACTGTGTAAGACTGTGTCCAAAGCTTTATCCTCTTTTCCTTTCAAGAGAAATCCCTACTTTCTATTTTCTTGTGCAATTGCAATTAGACGACAGGTGTGGAACAAATCTTGAGCCTGCGCACTCAGTTAGCATGCCTCACAGTAGCAGCCTAGCTGGGTCCAGCTTTTACAATCACATTATTACCAACCCTCCACTATGAACCAATTCACGACCTTGTGTAATTTCACCTTTGAGCTAGGTCCGGGTATAAAGTATGAACCAATGTTGGGAGGTAAGTAATTCTACCCCAATGTATGTGTGGGTTTAGAACTATAATTTTGCATACCCAACCCCAAGGTAGATAATACTATGGAATGGGTAATGGTTATGTACCCCATCCAACTGGTAGGTCCTTATTTGTAGCCGGTCGGTACTCAACCCCCAAGGTCTAGAACTTCATTATTACCAGGACCCATTACCTGGTGAAGAATGTCAGGCAAAGCAAAATATCGGGAAATGTACACACTTCATGTCATGGTACTTTTTTCCTGTATATCATCATAAATAGCTCTGGGTTGTTCATGGCCAATACTTTTGCATAAAGTCCTCAATGCTCATTCAAAGCTCAATCCAGTGTTGTGTATGTAAGTGTAAATAGCCACACAGCATAGAATGTGTAAAACGATGTAAATCATTTACACTTACACATCCAAATTTCCTACACTTAGATTACATTGCTCACCCTATATACTTGTGTTTTTTCCACTTACACAAAAGTAGTGTAAGTATATATATTATATACTCTTAATGATTATAAATATTTGTAATCCATTTTAATTAGTTGTGGGTGTGTAGTGTATGCCAAAGTTCAATGTTTTTTATGCAATGAACCACTTTTTTTGGTCCTTCACACAAAAAGGATGTACCCAAGTCGAAGCTTCTGTTTTGGAGTTTTTACTACCAAGATAGTGGTGTGAAAGTGCTCCCTTCAGTCCACCAATATACAATGCAATAACACACTTTTGGGCAAAGCATATGGAGCAAACAATGATCCTATTAGGGGATATCTCGAGTGCACATTTTTGGATGCGTCTTGCATGCAAATTTTTGGATGCATCTTGCATGCAAATTTTTGGGTGCATCTTGGGTGCATGTTGTCCCCTCTCATTGCTTGAGGAAATTTTTTATTCCCAACTTTGTTCATCACCAATTTTGACCTAGGCTTTTATGAGAGCTTGGGTATTTATTGTGATTAATATTAATTAGATTAACTACTTGTGATGCATATTAAAGCTCAAATTCTTTTTTAAAAATTTCCTGCAATGGGTCACTTTGATTGACCCATCACCAAAATATTCTGAAACTTTAGGCAACTTTTTGGGACATGTAGAGTGTGATCATAGGTTGCAAATGGGATCTTGACCAGGGAAGCCTATGTCCATTCTGAATTCAAAAGGGGACATGCCAATGCCCCTTCATGTTAAAGGTGAACTATGGTGGGCATTATGGTGGGGTGAGAGTGTAAGCCATGGTAGATTGGGGTCTGCCTTACAAGTCTAGGGTGTGGGGTTGTGGGAACATGGTTTGGAAACAAGCAAGGCTTGTCTTGAAAAGGACTTAAGGCAGATTCATTGGGGCAACATAGAGTTGTCCCAGGGTAACATTTGGTGTCACCCTTCAAAAAAATCCCCTTGGGAGATAATGGGGGGTTGTCTTGGAACAATATGAAGGTTGCCTTGGGAAACCACATTTCCCTTTGAGACATCTTGGTGTTGTCCTGCAAATAGTTTGTGTCATTTTGAAACATCACTTAATATTGTCTCTTGGGATTTTCTTAGGGCAATTTAGTGTTGTTTCAAAAATGATTTTTTGCAAAATGGTGCACATCTTAACTAAATCCTAGCCTTGTCCTAGCAAATCTAACTTAATTAGTGTGTCAAGTCTGAAAAAGCTAGAAAGCTCCAAACTAACCCCATGTGTCATGGGATGCATAAATTGTTAGGATTTAAGAATTAGGAGGTTCACAAGCCAATGCTATGAAAGTGCAAAGCACAAGCAAAAGGGCATCTCAGTTGGTATTAGAATAAGACTCTGAACTTGCAACCAAGGCAATGGAAGGCACCATCGAGGTGAAAGGAAAAAAGCCTCAAAAATGCTGGACAATAATATAGACAATGTGATCTGTTTACTGTTTACAATTTTACGTCCATTTGGGACCAGAGAGTCCACAAAGTTGGCTGCCACCAAGGACAAATTGAAACCATTCCTAACCAAAGTTATCACATTGGCAAATGATGGGTAGGAAATACAAGTTCAAAAGAAGGAATGTAGAGTTCACCTCCCAAGCCACATGCAAATGTGGAAAAAAAATATTGCAAGCTCCAAAACAAAGGCAAAACAGATGAATTGAAACCTTCATCCTCTAGTTAAAGTTCAAGCTCCATCTCAAGTTCTTCAAATAGGCTAAATGAATTCAATAATGTTGTGGAAGTGTTGTTGAAGAAAGTCCATTTCAAAGAAAGAACAAGTGAAAAAAATGAAAGCCTTTGGAAGGAAACTTCAAATCCACAACGGACTTCCTAGTTTGCCACGAGCAAAATAAGTTGTTGGAAAAAGAAATGGACAAAAGGTTGGATGCCAAGATTAAAGTGGAGGTTGAAAGCTGGACCAAATTTAAAAGCCTACCAAGTGGCACAAACTATGTTGAAAACAACTATCCCACAGAGTTCAATAGTCTAGTAAAACATGTCAAATTTAGTAAACTATTTGCAAACAATATTGCTATAAGAAGGCAAAGCCAACAAAGGCTTCTTGGAGGCCTTGATTGAACAAACAAGCCTAAGTCAATGAAAGCAACAAAAAGTGACATTGTCATTGAGGCCATCAAAACTCAAACCTCAATCCTTCATAGGGAATGATATAAGGTTTGATAGAATTAAATAGTGGGCTCTCCGAGCGAAAACTTACTTTAAAACCTAAATGGTCATCACATACACAAATCAACTTAAGATGGCCTAGTCCATAATCCAAGACCACATCTCGGAATGGTGGACAACACAAAAGGCCATTGAATTGAATCTAACGGAAACTTTGTTTTGGGAATCATTTCAAGACTAGGATGAACAAGAGGTACACCCTACACAACCAAATTCTAAAAAATGAACAAAAGTTGCTCAATTCACACCAAGGGGAAGGACTTAGGCCCTTGGTGTGGTATGTTCAAATGTTTAAAATGGTGTTAAGCCTTTTTTCAATGAAGGAAAAGATAAATTCACAAAGTGGCATTTCTCCATGGCTTATAACCTTGGGCCTACAAATGAATCTTTCAAAGGAATGAAATCCTAAACATTTGCCTAAAAATGATAAGTGACGGAGTGTATGGAAAATGATTTCAATTTTTACAAAAGTGGGGGTGGCCAAGGCAACCATCCCAATTGAAAAATGTCCCAAGCCAGAGGAGGTGGCTTTAAAGATTTATATTTTTTTTAATGGAATTTTTTTCTAAATAAAATCAAAGAGCCATGAGACGAAATGAAGTCCAAAGGGGATTTAATGTTTCAACTATGGGCAATTGTAGCAAATGATCAAAAACTAATCCAAGCCAATAAAGGTACAACAAAATTGCAACAAAGTGGTTTTGTCATTAGAGCAATTATGGTCAATTTGGGTCCAAACTTGATTTTCTTTAACTATAAAGTGGGAACTTAAGGTTGAATATTAGGTTAGTTTAGTGGCAATAGGTATTCAATTTAACCTATTTGCAAGAATTACAAGAAATTTCATTTTTTATTTTTATGCATGGGTCCAACCACGCTACTAGAAATCACAAGTGCCCCCTTAAACCATAATTTATTCTTAGAATTTTTTTAGAATTTTTAAAATACGTTTTTTTAAAAAAATTAATATTATTATGTTAAGATGTATATTAAATATATCCCAAAATATGTCATTAAAAAATATTTTCAAATTGTGTTTTTAATGTCAAAATTATTTTTAAGCTATTTTTATGCAACCTTTAAACAATTGTTACAAGAGGTTAAAAGTCCTCATACGTATTTTCACTCATTAAATTGATTCCAAATTTTTATGATATGTACATAATGTATTCACAATAAAATTTTATAAAAAAATATTTTATTTATTATTATTATTATTTACAATCCAAAGTTCAAAACATTAAGCAATGGTCATGACTGCTTTTGGTACATGTGAGTATGACTACAACCACATGTAGATGAATTTAATGTTAAAGCAAAAGCCAAAAGGGCTAACCTATGGCCTGCTTGTATTTCAACCACATTTAATAAATTTTTAAATGTTTTAACAAATGATCTTTGCAACAAGTTGCTTCCTTGTCATGATTTTAATTACAAAATTGAAGTGATGTCAAGGTCAATAACACCTTTTCAAACCTTTTCAAATTAAATCAATTTTTAAAAAAAAACTTAAGAAATAAAACAATGACTTAATGGAACGAAGTCACATTAAACCAACTAAATCACCTTATGGAACTATAATGTTGTTTGTGACCAAGAAAATAAGTTATGCATATACATTGACTATTGTGCCTTAAACAAAATAACCATACGAAACAACTACCCCTTGCTCCAAATGAATGACTTGTTTGATCATTTAAACGGGGTTTGTTACTTTAGTCAAGTGTACTTAAAAACAAGGTATTATCAAATTTGCATCACAAACATAAATGTGCAAAAGATGACTACTACAAAATCAAGCTTTTTAAAAAAAAATTATAGTCAAAACATTCAATTTATAATAATTTTATGATGGGTTTTGTTGCTACTTTCAATCTACTTATATCAAAGTAAATTTCTTGTAAGGTCTAATCATGGTTGAGATACACAAGAGGAATCCTTCACCCCAAAATAACTTTCAAAACACTATTTCAAATGACCATTATGTTTATCACAAAGGACATGTCATGTCATAACTTTTAAGTCAAGTATTAAGTTACAAATGACATGTCGCATCATCACACCTTCACAAAAAATTAGTCACAACCAACATTCCATGTAATCCCATTTAATCACTTGATTAGACATAATGGACAAACCATGTCACCACACTTGGCCACACTTGGCATTTCATCACAAAATTCAACCAATCACATGGTGCCACCTAGTTTTTAGTATAAAAAATGTAAGAGGTGTTAATCGCATAACTCATAACAAACATGACAAAGATTACTCACAACCTATGACAACTAGCAACCATGTCAACTAGCAAAACATGACACCTAGGTTAACACATGAGCTATTGTTAACTATTTTTTAATTAGATCAAACATGCCATGCTAGCGTGTTGCAAATTTTCAGTCATTAGACATTTGTCTATTTTACTAGTGCAACTACTGTCATAAATGATTGGTCTTTTAACTGACCCATAACCTGACATGTCCATCATGATTGGAATTCTAGTTTAAAAAGATAAGGGAAAAAACAAGATATGTAGTAGTGAATGTACCACATGGATACCTACCACATATCTAGGTATGATATATGTACCAGTTTGGAGTGGGATTATTCCCACAATAACAACCATATCTAGAATAGGACTTAGCCATACCCTAACCAATAGTGGTCAACCAATTACACAATACTCACGTAACAAACAATATTTGAGACTACAAGGAGTAATCTACCAATGCTTATATGGATGATATTGGTGACAAGAAGTGTTACATTGACAAAAGCTAAAAGGTAACATTCTAAGAAACACTTTCCTTGCCCACCATATGTTAAGGATACAAATCTTAATGTTCATGTATAAGTGTTCAAAGTAGTAATACAAGTGAATGGTGTAGTCACTATTACAAAACTATGGCCTTTTTGCTATTAGCATCATCACTAAAGTGATTGTAAAGTCAAGGCTACTTGTCTATACGATTAAGATGAAAAGGAGTTATGTTTGATGTGATTGAAAAATAATAATAAGTTAATCACATTGGACAAGGGTCTAAACATGTGGCATATGCAACACTTATGTGGAGTTGTTTAATCTAACTGAAATGATTAATGTGACTGAAAACAGTCATGTAAGCTTAACTAAATGTGACTATATTAGAAATTTCTAATGATGTGGCAATACTAATGCTAACTATATTAAATTAAAAACACATTATATACCTTTTTATAGATTAAACTTATGAGAAAGATTAAAATATAATTTAATTCACATGTTTTTGAATTATGGTTTTAATTATTTGTAAGAAAATGGAGGATTCACTGCATGAACTAATTTTTTAAATTTAATTATTACATATTTATTCAATAAAAACTAATAACCATGTGAAACTTGAATTATTTTTGTCCCAATAATGAAAATTTATTAATCTCAGTATGAAATACTGAAACTCAGCATCTAATGCACAAGGTTCGAGAGTAATTATAGTCGTTGTACAGATAGGAGCACAGAAAGTATATGTAGCAGCACTGGAGGCGCTCGTGAGAAGGAAAGACAGGATGAAACTGAGTTTACCACCAAAATTGCTAGAAAAACTAAATGGGGTCCCAATTATTTTGTTTTATAAAATTTTCATTCCCAGTTACATGGTTGATGTCCTATTATGCCAAAACTGACCATTCTCACCCCCTAATCGCGGGACTTTACGGATAACTGTGTGTGCAATTGCTATTTACATACAGACAGGGGTCTAGCAGAGTACTTGTACACTTTGTTACAGTGGCAGGGGTGCAAATGTAACAAAGTGTACAAGTAGTCTGCTAATCACCAACTTTTAGCCAGAGTCAAAGATCTTTATGCTTGCAGACAGAACTTTTGTACCATTCAACCTGACAGGCCCAAGTTAGAACTCTGGGAGAACTAACATTTGGATCCTTTTTGGTCAGATATATTGATTTTGTTGCTTTCTTGGAAAGCCTTTCATCTGACCTCCTCAAACATTGAGCCACAATGAGCTTTGGAAGGACAATTCAAAACCATGTACGAATGTCTTGGGGGGGGGAGCCCTGGGGTGGTGGTTGGCGAGTGAGGAAGCCTGGATGGAGCCCATGTTGCAACCAATGCTCTCAACCTTTATTTCCTAAACAGACAATTTCAAATTGCTTGGGTGGTGGACCTTTCCTCCTGTCTTCCACCTCTTTCTTAAGACTTGTCTTAAGTGGACAAAAAATGAATTCCATAGCCTACTAGGGTCAACTTCCACATTGACAAAATGAATAATTTGTTTTTTCAAAAAATGAATTTATGTTTTAATTTTGAAATTATCTAATTTTTTCAACATCTATTATAATATTGTGATATGAGCAGTGAAATTATTCAGAGTGTAGCCTAT
>Ga0116227_10006084_pt1 | contig 24751 bp, 6 predicted proteins | sample S1TSphgellanicum_FD_89693 | JGI IMG/M metagenome (GOLD analysis project Ga0116227, IMG submission 89693) | Host-associated microbial communities from peat moss isolated from Minnesota, USA - S1T2_Fb - Sphagnum magellanicum MG | ecosystem: Host-associated > Plants > Peat moss > Unclassified... | reverse complement strand
GGAACATGTCAGGAACTGGGGAACTCTTTGGGGAACATGTCAGGAACTGGGGAACTCTTTGGGGAACATGTCAGGAACTGGGGAACTCTTTGGGGAACATGTCAGGAACTGGGGAACTCTTTGCTTCAACACACATCAGACAATGAAGATAAGATGATGGGTGGTTTGTTTCTGACTATTTTTATAAGATGTTCATATGAAGCTTCAAATTTTGTAGAAAGAGAGATAAGGCCCAACCGAGGTTTAGAGTTTAGAACCAAAGCCCAGAACCCAGGTTCTCCCAAGAGCTTTAAATTTTTAAATCCTAATCTTATGGGTTGATGAAAAGTGTTGACTATTGAGTATGGTTAAATTGCCTTTTGTTTTTTGTTTTTCCTTAAAAGAAGAAAATGTATCAAGTATTATTGGGTTACTAGGGTAGATGGGGGGGGGGAGGGAGGTGAGAGTTATATGCAAACCAGGTCTTAGCCTGGGAAGGTTCATTATGTCTTTGCCATTTCTTTTTCAATTTCCTTTTTTTTTTTCTTAATTGGGTCTCAATATTCATTTCCCAAATAAGGAATGAAGAGGGGCCATATCATTCCATTTCCAAACAATGGGCCACATCTGTCAAAGACTGCCTAAAAAGAAAGTGTTTCAGACACCCAATAACTACCTATAGGCATTTTATATTATTGAATAATTATAAACACCCCCAGCTCTACCCCTCACAATTGTTACCATACTGATGGTGCATTCACACTTGAAGTTAAGTCAATGTTAAATGAACAATAGCTTAATGTTAATTGAATGGTAGTTTAACATAAAATTTTCATGATAACTAGGTTTAAGTCCTCAATGGCTAGCATGGTGTTAGTGGACTTAACACTAAAGTCACTAGCATCAAGTGTGAATGCACCTTTATTCCACCAACCTCTTTCTCTCTCTGTCTCTCTAATGAGGACAAACACAGCCTACAAGTCTCCTAGACTCTCATCAACTGAAGCCTGAAAGAAACTAGTTGACAGACATGTTCTCCTTGCTTGGGGGTCAACTATATTCTGAAACTGCATTGAAGACAAATGAGAGATATGGTAGATGGGTAGGTGCAAGCTGGAGACAAAGTCAGCTCAACATGAAAGCTGGTTGGACTCACAGTTGACAAGTTAAACAATTCAACCAAAAACTAACAACACCCTGCCACTCCCCCCCCAAAGTTCCTACTTCCAACTTCCTATTACCAACTCCAACTCATCACATACACGATACCTAGTCCCTCTTGAGAAGAGACTTTTTGTCTTTTCTTTATTTTTTGGGTGGGGGAAACAAATATATAAAACCCACAGCAAAAAAGTTCAAAACTTTCTTCGGAAGATGAAAGAGAATTCAGTGCCAGAGAAACTTTTGTATTTTGTAAGTATCTTTTTTAGCATCTTCTAATTCCTGAAACAGATTTTGGATTGCCCCATCCATTCTAGAAACAAGCTCAACCTCATCAACAAGTAGTTTGTATTTACAATTTCCACACCTCTCTTTGACTGCAGACATGCCCTAACTGTCTAGACTAGACTGCAGATTGTTGTATGTTTTAGTAATTGTTTAATGGGATGTTACTTCCCTACTGAGATTCAGATGTGTGGGTGAGCTCATTGCGACAAGTCATGAAACTTTCGATCTTTTTCAGTGATACCATACACCACAACAACCCAACCTGACTCATGCATGGGTCCTCGTCCTCCTTACCTCTCTATATATGTGCAGATCAGTAAAGAAGATTCATTGAAACTCATGTTTGAAAGGGGTCTTGAAATCCCAAAATAGGGTGTGATGAGATAGGTACTACCACTTCGTAGTGTGATGAGTCATTGCCATCTTTGATTCTCTTGACTTTCTACCCATATCATATCATGCAGGGATCTTCTAGAACCAGAATAAACTACCTACATACCTAACTTTTTTTTTTCCCACCTTGCTTTGTTGTTGTTGTTGTTGCTGCATGCAAGGTCTTAATTTCCTTCCTCTCATTACATCATATCATAGCACAACAATAGTAAGAATTGTATGAACACCACATTAATGGACATGGTGACAAACATGTGCATCAGGATGGCATGAGCAATCCCTTCAGAATTCAAATATCAACTATAAGTCTTGAAGAGCAGTTGAAATTACTACTGGCAGTGTGACAGACCTCCTCCTCTCTTGTCTTCTTGCAGCCGCAACAGAGAGATCCTTTTTTCTTTCATGGCTTCCAAAAGTCCATATGGGTTATCATGATGGAAACCCTGGAATTTGAGTTTCATGACATAACATATGATATTCCAGGAGGAGCTGGGTGTATGTCAGCTTATCATTAACAAGGCCGTGTGTCACACTGTGGCCTTGCCATTTACATTAAAAAGTACCTTAAGGGAAAAGAAGAATTATGGAAACTCAAATATTTCACCATGCAAGAATATAATCTTCAAAAAATCCTCTAAAAGAAACAATGGTGCCTAGATTGTGCTATGATCACACTTTACACTATGTCATATTATTTTGCGAGCATGAAAAAAATCAATTACCCATTTTAAAACATGCTGAAAATTTATTTATATTTATTGGGATTACTTTCAAATTTATATAAATTATATTCTTATGTTAAAATAAAATAATGTGATATAAATATAACACACATTTTCAATATTATCTTAGTTTATGAGAATTGTAAATATTAAAAAACACTTGTTACAATTGAAGTGTCTCATCGTAGTTGGTTTTTATCCGATGGTATCAATGTAGATGCTAGTTCACCCAAGTCATGGAAAGGGTGTAGTATAATATTTGTTTTTTCAATAGTTAGCAATTTTTTTATCACTTACAAATATGGACTAACATCTACATTCAAACATTCAAAGGAATCTATTAGCCATTGGATAAGAGCAAACTAATGTAAGGTGGGTGCTTAGTTTGGAAGGTTAAAACCAATGTTGGGCGGGTATCAAAAATGTCTTTAGATATCATCCAATTATCCCTATTTGAAACTCGTAAGGTATCACTTGTACCGATGCCTTGATTGAAACTCTAATCACCGGTTCTCACTTCTATGAGAACTAGATGAATGAGAATTAAATTCAAAAAAAAATTAAAATATTGAAACATGGGTGAGGTAAAGCCCTTTACCCAAGTCAAATTTTCAAAGTGTTGGGTACTTTAAATTATTGGTTGAAATTAGGGTTTAGGGTTAGATGTAGAATGGGAGCCACTTTCCAATGGTTGCCTTCTCTTCCTAAACCCTAAATGCTTAAATAAAAGGGGGCTTGAATTGTTTTTTCTTCATGTTGCAAGCTTTCAATTTTCTTGTGTTCATTGTTCATTCTTGTTTTTTTCTTTCTCCCTCCTTTTTTTTTGCTCTTAAAGTTTTTTTTTCCTTCTTTCCTTCCTTCTTTTTTTTTCTTTTTTTCCCTCCTTCTTTCCTTTCTCTCTTTCCTTCCTTTCATTGCTATTGTTTGGCACTTATTATTTTGTGCTTTGTGTTTCATTGCTTCACCCTACTACTACATGTTCCTTCCTTGACACTTCGCCTTATTGCTGCCTACTCCATCTTTCACACTTTGCCTTGCTATTGTTTGTTGCCTCCTTCATGTTTCACCCTAATACTACTAAATGCTTCCCTCATGCTTCACCTTACTACTACCTACTCCCTTATGCTTCACTTATTGTTACATGCTCATTCGCACTTTGCGTGTTGCTACCTATTCCTTCCTTTGCGCTTCGCCCAACTATTATTTACTCCTTCTTTTGTGTTTCGCCTTACAGCTACTTGTTCTCTCCTTCACATTTCACCTTACTACCTATCTACTCCCTCTTTCATGTTTCACCCTACTATTGCATGTTCCCTCCTTCATGTTTCACCCTACTATTACCTCCTCTTTCCTTTGTGCTTTACCCTACGACTACTTGTTTTTTCCTTTGTCTTCCACTTTGCCACCTACCTACTCCTTCGCATTTCATGATGTCGTTTTTGTCATGGATGCCAATGCTATGAAGTTCAATCATTTAAATGTTCATCCATGATTTACATAATAAACTTGTATTTGACTTTTAATTTAATTTCATTTTACTCTTAATTAGCTTCTAGTTAAGTTTTAGTTCACTTCCAATTGACTCTTAGTTTACTTTTAATTAAGTCCAAGTTCACTTTTAATTCAATCATAGTTCGCTTCTAGTTAACTCTTAGTTCACTTCTAATTAATTCATAGTTCATTTCTAATTAACCCTAAATTCTTCTTTTTTTCACTTCAAGTTAACTATTAATTCATTTTGAGTTAACTTTCAATTTAGTCTAAATTCATTCTTAGTTAAGTTTTAGTTCACTCTCATTTGAGTCTTAATTCACTCATAGTTCACACATGGGCACACATGGGCGCACATGGGTCACATGTAAATTGGAAAAAAAAATTCTTTGAATAAAAGTAGAATTCCCCATTACCTTTACTGTTCAACACTAATTTTGGGTACGTTTCTTATTATAACCTTGTTATGTTTCTGTTTATTCTTTGCAACAAAATCTTGTTGGATTCTTATTTCACATGTGTCACATTTTTATTCTTGTTTGTTTTGTTTCACAATTTGGATTTATAATTAAGTCTACCTTTTTTTGTTTTGGTTAAAAAATCTTGTAGTATTACTTATTTTCATGCCTGCAATAGCTTCAACCTAAGGTATTATTGCCACTCCCTCCCCCTTGTTGTTTAACTACATACTTCTTTGCACTTAGCCTTGTTGTTTATTAGTGTCAAATAGTACTTCCCCCCTTCTTTTACAAGTTAAAAAGCTTGGAGCAAGCTTGGAGTTTCAAGCTTCTTCAACTTGGTAAATTTTTTTTTGATCTTATGTTTTTCTTAATTTGAATTTTGAAGTTTTTTTGTTGAACAAAAAGGCAAAATTTTTTATGTTTCTTTCCTTTTTTCTATTTTATTATCATTCTTTTATTTTTTGTTTCTTTTTTTTCTTTTTATTTTTTATTTTTTGTAATTTTGTAATTTTTTTCCATTCTAGTTTATTTGTGTGTTTATTTTTAATATTTTCTCTTGTTTTGTTTATGTGTGGGATCTTAATATTTTTTAATTAAATAATTACCCTCCTTTAATACTTTTTTTATCATGATGAAAGAGAAAGAGAAATGATTTTTTGATTAAATTTTAAAACCTTAAACCCCATTTCTTAAACCCTTACCATCTTTGTTTTTAAATGTTTTACTTTTTTCATAAATATTTTTTCATTTGCTCATTGTAAAAATTGATTTTTTTAGTATAGAGTCTTGTTTTCTCCATTAACTTTGAACATATTCTTTTGAAAACTATTAATGTATTAGTCTTGTGATGATGACAATAAAATAAACCCTAATGATGAAACAATTGAAATATGCATAAATGATTTAAGTATGGAAGATATATCTAAAAAGAATCTTAATGTGCAGACTAAAGCAAACATAATTGAACATTATTAGAATTCCTAGTTTTTCAAACCGAAAATATCGATTAAAAAAAAATAGATTTGGACAAGACTCAAAAAGACCCCATGGTCATTTTGGACAAGTTGATTCTAACATGTCCAATGTGACTAAGTGTTAAAAGAATGAAAATCCACAAGGACAAAGGCTAAAGGAAAGGTCTAAATTTAACTTTCAAACAAGGAACAAAACAAGATTGTGTTATTCAAAAAAAAAACACATGAACATAGAACTTAACTAAGACTTAACTAATGTGAACTAATAATCAACTGGAAGTGAATTATGAATTAAATGGAAATGAATTAAAATTTAATTGGAAGTTGACTCAAAGTGAATTGAAACTAATTTAAAGTTAGGTACATGGATGAACATTCAAATGAATGAATTCCATGGCATTAACATCCATGACATCACCTCCCCTCCTAGTGATGAATTCCATGAGCAAACTTGGGGTCCATTTAGATATCATCAATGAAAGTTATGCACCTTCTCCATGGCATTCGATAGGTTCTTAATTGGTTCCCAAGGATGTTCACTCATGTCATACCCATGCTAATGAATAAGATATTGGAGTTGACGATGATAGATCCTTGAATTTAAAATGTTCTCCACTTCATATTCATGTTCACCATCGATTTCAATAAGTGGAAAGGGATCATGGATTCTTTTTGGAATGGTAGACACATGGTAAAGTTCCAACAAGGAAACATGAAACACATGATGGATTCTCATAAAACCTTGAAGCTTGAGCTTGAGTTGGAAAGCCACGACATTGATTTGTTTCACAATGAGGAATGGACTTAACCTTTGATGATCCAATTTTTTGATGGGCTTGTTGTTTTGATATCTTGTCGTCGAAGCCAAACCTGGTCCTCGACCTTAAAACTAAGTCAAGTTCCTTCCGTTGTTCATTAACATTCCCCTTATATCACCTTTGCACTTCTTTGAGGTTAAATACAAATTGAATTCAAACATCCGTTAACCACATGGTTCAATTTTCAACAGTTGGATTCACAATTTTGTGCACACCTTGAATGTCAAATTTGGCGTGCAAACCATGATTTGCAAATAAAGGTGTTTACTAAGTTGATGAATGCATTGTGTTGTTGTAAGCAAATTTTTTCATGGCCAAAATTTTTAACCAATTGTATTGATGAATTGGTTGTGCACCATAAATATTGCTCCAATACTTAATTGACATGTTCTATTTACCCATATGTCTAGGGGTGGAAAGATGATGAGAATTTCACTTTCACACCTAAAAGCTCAAAGAGTCACTTCTAAGACTTGGATGCAAATTCAAGCCCATGATTATAAATGATATCTTTAAAAAAACCATGATACCGAAAAACATGATCAAGGAATAACTTAGTTGTTCCTTTGCTAGTAATTATTTTGGTACACGAAATGAAATGAACCATCTTTGTCAAACAATTCACCACCACCAAGATGAAATCATAAGAACTAAAAGGTGGAAGGTTTGTGATGGAATCCATGGAAATTGAAAACCATGGGGATGCGAGGATCAACAATGGTTGAAGGAGATTATGAAGGTGACGACGAAGATTTTTTGCTCGAACACAAACATCGCAAGATCCAACAAATTCCTTCACATCTTTCCAAAGTTGTGGCCACCAGTAATCTCGAAACACAAACTCCATAGTCTTGTTGAATTCAAAATGGCATGTAGCCAAAGCATCATGCCTAACCTAGAGAACTTGAAGTCGAGTAGGGCCATCCAAAATATGCAAAAGACCATCACCATAAAGTAGACCATCTTGAAACTTGAACTTAACATGATCACTAAAAAAATCATGGACTTGATGATGACTCCTTAATTGATATTGGATGACAATAACAAGAGGGTCTTTCTTCAAATCTTCACAAATTTGACAAAAAAAGGTTGTGTCATCAAGAATTACCGACAACACCTAAAGTCAAAGATTTTTAGGCTTGAGAATGATATCACATTGTCATTCATAGGCTACATCTCCCTCTTTAAGCATGAGGTACAAATGCCAAGACAATGCATTACGTTTCTTTTATTAGCGCCCTGGGCGATATGTGATGATGAAAAATTGGAATCAAGACAAGGACAATGTTCGATGAACTTAGCGTTGATTCAAACATGAATTGTCATGAAATATTGTAAATTCTTGTGGTCTGAATACATAGGGTGCAAATATTTTTAAGTGTACCAAAATATTGTCACAACGTCACCCTTATCTATCTTTTTTACCTAATTTCTTTTTACCATATAAAGACACATTTATGGATGATTATGGTGGAATCTAAAATTGTAATAATCTAAAATAGTCTTTTTGAAAATTTTGACAACTTTTGATTCATTTTTTTTTATGGGGATCAAAATATAAGGTAAAAAAGGATTGTAGTAAGGATTAGGCCCTTTTCGTCCTATGTGGTACACCTTAAAGGATTTTCACCCCACAATGATTTCATATTGAACTCCTTCAAGCAAATGACGTCACTCCTCAAAAGTATCCACAATGGTCAAAAGTTACTTATTATGAATTTCATAATTAATCGCCGCAAGAAAAAACTTACAAGAACAGGAGTTGATAGGATGAAAAATATTGTTTTTTTCAAGTTGTGAGAATACAATGTTTGTTAAAAAGTTAAAAACGTCCGTCTCCAAAACAAAATGTTTGGAAGGGTCTACATGAATTAGGAATGGGTAGTTATGAAAAAAACCTTCAAAGATTGAAAGGCATTATCAACTTCAACTCCCCAAGAAAAACATTAATCCTTCCTAGTCAACTGAGTAAGAAAGGCCACTATTGAAGAATAGTGGGCAATGAAAAATCGATAAAAGTTGGTAAATCCAAAAAAACATTGAACATTTCGAACAAAAGTTGGAATAGCCCAATCAACAATGGTTTGAACTTTACAAGGATCCATGCGAATGCCATCTCCAGAGATGATGTAACCCAAGAATTTCATTTCAAATTGGTGGAATTCACATTTTCCCAATTTGGCATAAAATCTAACCTCTCAAAACTTCTCCAAAACCAAACATACATGGTGCTCATGGTCCTCCATGTTCTTTGAGAAAATGAGGTTGTCATCAATGTAACAAACCACAAAATCATCCAAGTGCTCATGAAATATATCGTTCATCAAATGTTAGAAAATAGCAAGCGCATTAGTAAGGCCAAATGGCATCACAACATATTCAAAATGGTCATAACAAGTTTTGAATGTCATCTTCCATTCATCACCTTCTCGAATATGCATCAAGTTATATGTTCCATGTAGATCAATCTTGGTGTACATGCTAGCATGACTAAGTTGGTCCAACAACCTTGAAATGAGGGGCAAAAGGTACTAATTCTTGATGGTTAGTTGATTTAGTCCATGATAATCAACACACATTAACAAAGAACTACCTTTCCTTTTAACAAAAAGGATAGGGGCATTGGCTGGAGATTAATTTGAATATTGAATGAACCCCATATCGAGGTCCCTTCATCGAAATATTCATGAAGCACCACAAGTTTGTCTTGCAACAAATTATAGATGGGTCCAAATGGAGGTTGTGCTCCTTCCACAAGATTAATGGTGCAGTCATATGGTCAATGTTTGGGCAAGGTGTATGCATTTCTCTTCTTAAACACATCTTTGAATTCTTAATATTGGGAAGGAATTTCATGTTGAAACATGGCTCAACATTTGGTGAAGGAATAACATAAATCAAGAATGCATCTCCATTTGTGGCAACCTTCATGAAGGTTTTTGCTCCAACAAATAAGGGCTTGGGCCACCTAGGCCTTCTTGTACCATCTAGGTCTTCCTTTTGTTTCAAAATTTGCATGTTTTTTACAAGGATTTCACACTCCATGGCCTTGTACTATGGTGTTTCAAAGTGAAGACTCCTCATCTGCCAATCCACTTGCGGATTATGTAGAACAAACCAAGACAATCCAATGATAACAAGATGTCTTGGAGATGAAATGACATTGAAAACAACCTTGCTAATGTGGGAACCAATGGTAACATCTCATGGTTTGGTTTCATGTGTGATTAGTCTTGATGAAAGGTTCCAACCATCAATGATTTCAATTAACAGTAATGACAACAAGGTGCTAATGAATCCAACTTCAGCTCAGCTAGTTAGATACCAATGAAGATGAAGTCGGATGACCAAACACACTTGGTTAACAAAACCTCGAAACTTTGAATGTGTGCCATCAAACTTGTTAGGTAGGCTGATCCATGGCTCTTTTGGTTGGGGTTGTGTTCCCGAAATGCATCCCAAAGAGGTCAAAGCTTGATTGGTTTGTAAATGAACAATGGATTCACAAAGTGTTTGATTTCTTGTTTAAAATTCTTAAGGACAACAAGGACTTCTTTCATGGATGTAAACATGATTATGAACATTATGAAATATGACACCAATAACAAGTGGGTAATCCACAACCTTAATCAACAAGAAGTGGGTAATTCATAATTTCTTGAAAAATTTTCCTTTGAAAAAAAAGGGTAATCCACACTTAACTCTGAAAGAAGGTAACTCCTAAATGATTTATAGATGTAAAAATAGACATGGACTTAATGGGATTTGTTCAAATTGTTAAGGACATGAAAATTTACATAGATGAAGGTTAAAGGAAAGGTTTAAATATAACTTTCAAACAAGGAATATAACAAGATTATGTAATTCAAAAACAAGAACACACGAACTAAAAACAAGAACACGAAATGTGCAAAACAAATGTGAAAAAAAATATTTATTATGTTAACATATGCAAACATGAACATGAAAAGAACATGATAAGGCTATGGTGCAAGATCGTGCCTAAAATTAATGTTGAACAAACTAAAAAAAATGAAAGGTCCTACTTTTATTTATACGCCTTTGGGGACCTAGCTCAAGAAAGCTTCCAAGGAGGTTTTTATGTGTGCATTGAATAAAAAAACTTCTTGAAAACCTTCCTAACTAAGAGTCAACTATGAGTTAACTGATACTTAATTGAAAGTTAACAAGAACTTAACTATGAATCAATTAGGAGTTAACTAAGAATTAATTATGATTCAATTAAAAATTAACTAGGATTTAACTGGGAGTTAACTATGAGTTAATTGAAACTTAATTCGAAGTTGATTGAAAGTTAATTAAAAATTAATTCAGACTTCATTAAAACTTAACTAAAGTGAAGTAAGAACCAACTTTAAGTGAACTATGAATTAAATGGAAGTGAATTAAAATTAATAAACTAAAACTAAACTACAAGTTAGCTACATGGATGAACATTCAAATGAATGAACTTTATGGCAATTGGCATCTGTGACACCAAGTGGTCTTTTTGATTCATAGAATAAAGACCATTTCACTGGTCATTTTGACTAGCAAATAATGGACCATTTGATTAGTCAAATGATTTAAATAATTTTTTTAAAATAATTATAAGTAGATAGGCAAGTAGGTAGGTAGGTCGTAAAAATGCAAATAGGTAGGTGGTAGCCTAGCCTAGCCTATCTTCTTTACCTTAACCCCCATAAGCATGTAAATAGGCTACAAATATTAGGGATTGAACCCTTGACCTCCCCAATGATAAATCGAATAATTAAACAATGGACCACACCATCAAAAGGTGTTTAACTTTTGTCAAGTTTTTTATTTCACATGTTTAATTTGACACGTCACTACGAGACTATGAAGTACGCATGTAGGTATGTTGTAAGAGATAGGTGGGTGGGTTAGTAGGTAAATAAGTAAATAGGGAGGTAGGTGAATGGGTAGCTATGTAAACGGGTAGGTTGGTAAATATTAGGAAGGTTAAAGAATTGTAAGTAGCTAAGTTGTAGGCTTAAGGTGGTAGGTAGGTAATACCTAGAGGAAATTTCCTTGGTCGATATATAAATAGGTATATAATACCTAGAAAAGGCTACTTAAGTCAATATGTAGGTAGGTAATACTTAAAGGAAACTACCTATGTTAATAGGTAGATAAGTAGGTAGGTAGGCAAATAGGCAAGTGGGTAAGGAGGAAGGTTATGTAATAATGTAGATAGGTTATAAAATGGCATACTTAAAAGCTACTTAGGTTAGTAGGTAGGTAGGTGAGTAGGTGTGTTGTAGATTATGGTAGATACGTAGGTAGGATGCCCCATTTAACTATCATAACATTGGCTATTTTGACCAAGGTGGTCAATATTTTGTCCAATTTCACTAAATGTTTAAGTTGATAAATAGTCAAATAGGTTAATTCAACCAAGTTGATTGGTCAAAAGATACACATGTCATTCAAGCCCCTAGCCTATAGTCAAAATGTACATGTTCACTAATCAAAAAAGACCAATTAATCAACTTGAACCATTTGAAAAACCAAGAATTTTAGTATTGGAAGAAATGGAAAGTGAAGAATTAATGAAAATGAACCTTAAAACGTTACATGTTTAAAGAAAATTTTAGAAACCTTGTGGAAGAATAATTTTATTTTGCAACTTTTTATTGTGTAAATGATAATGGGGAAATTGATTTTGAAAATGCACAAATCATGCATTGTATACTTTGTAAAAAAAATCTAGTAACTACAACAAATCCAAAAACACAAGCAAGAACATAGGGATTAATTTATTATTACAAAATGATTAAAATAATTATACTTTAAAAACATGTGAATGGAAATCATCTTGTTATTTCAAAGAAATTTGAAAATGAAATGGATAGTTTATTGAAGCAAACAAAGGAAAAAAAACTCGCAAGAAAAAAAATTAAAAAATCTAGAAGGTTAATCACAAAAAAATCTATGTGAAGGGTTATTTCCAAAAGGAAGATGTGCCACCAAAAAACATTTCTTAAGAACCTTGGTCTTTTAGTTTTCAAAAGTAATTTACCAATTTATTTTATTTAAAGCATATGGCTGAAACGTTTGCATTATTAAAAAAACATGGTTTTTACGCTACTAACATCATGTCTAAAATGACTATATAGTCAATATCTATAATGCACTAGTAGTTTGAAGTGACTAAATGTGTTCATTATGACTAAGATCAAAAGTAGCAATGTCTGTTATGATTAAAAAATCTAGCATTATAGTCAAATCAAACAATATGTTGCACACATGGTAAGTGTGTGTGTCCACATGGATTTCTCTATGTTGATTAATATAACTAACATGATTAGAATTAGTCATAAAATATGACACACGTGATTATAATGTTATTTTTAATGATGTGGTACTAATAAAATGGAAAAAAAAACATGTTTTCATTTTAAAAACTTCATTACAAAAAAAATGATATAGTTATCATAATTTCAATTAATATTCATAATTATTCAAGTAAATCAATAATTTACAATAGGGAAATTTTGAAAAAAAAAGGTAATAAAAAATAGGAGTATTAATTTAAAATTTGCTACTTTTGTCAAAATTATAAAAATTAAATCATAATAATTACCTAAATGTACAAGTTAATATTGAATTATTCAAATTTCATGATTCATTTTGTATGTGTGATGAATCAATTAAATGCATATAAATTTTAATACCATATTTTCAAAAGTGAATTTTTTTGGTTATGATATTTTTAAGATATTTTGTTAAAACATTAATTTTTGATAAATATGTGGCATCAATCAAAATATGTAAATTAATGGAATGTATAAAAACTTGGATTTAAAATATCATAAAAATTGAAGTCAATGATGAAAATAAGGAAACCAAATGTACCCAAATAGTTATATGCAAGCAATTTCTAACCCAAGCAAAAAAAAAAACATTGCTTGAATTTTTGAAACAAATATTGAAAATGTTTTGAGATTGAAAGGAATCACAAAGTTCAATATGATTATGATAATAAATTATTTTTTACCAAAATAGTTATAGATTATGACTTAATCAAATATTCAATACATTACATATGAAGTTTTAAAATAAATATTTAAAATTATATTAGTTGTACATTTTGAAATGGAAAAACTCACAAAGTTTCATAAAATTGAATAAATTAAATGTGTTTCAATAATATTTGTATATATAACTCAATTCAAAGTTTTTAAAAATGCATTTGAATTTGTTAATCAATGAGTTTTTAGAATAATCATGATTTATATATATTTTTGAATTTTAAAAAATACAAAGTTCTATGTAATAATAAACCTACCAAATCAATTAAATCAAATAGTGATATTAAAAAAATCATTTTTTTGTTCAAAATATGTGTTCATATATTTTGCGATGTCATTTTTTTTCACCATGTGAAGTGATGGCTTAGTGGTTAAGGCCTTGGAGTGTTGCTGAAAAGGTTTGGGTTCAAACCTTATTCGAAACATTTATCATTAAAACAAATCCCAAGTTTGGGGATTCAAAGGCTTATGATGTCGGCTAACATGATCTGACAATACATCAACCTGAAAAAAATTTAAATGAAAAAAGAAAAATTCTAACATTGAATCATCATAAATCACATTTTGGATTCACCTATAGTTCAAAAATATTAAAATTCCATAATGTCATTATATATGAACATATAAATAATATAAATTTTAATTGAAAATTAAATTAAAAATGTCACATCAACTAATAGCCTTAGTCATGTTAGTGATTTCGGACAAGCATGTTTAGTCATGTAAGTTATACTTTTTTTGTCACATTTGTGTCAAAAATGACTGGTTTTTTATGACTACAACCAATTTTGTCCATTGTTTGATGTGATTAAAAATATGACTAAACTTAGTGAAAAAAAGTAGCTTAAAAACATATATTTATAGTAGTGTTGGCTTTGTATTTATGTCCAAAACCAAATTTTCTTTCCAAAAAATAGTTTACACAAGAAATATTGACATGGCCAGTGGAGAAAACAAATCAGTTGTATGTTTTTCCTACATTGGTAGAATGCCATTTTACAACTACTAGCTTTGATCTTTGGATGTCCAAGGGAGCTTATGATGTGTTTGTGTCAATCATTAATTTTTGGGGAAAGGATTGGTAACCAAAGCATGTGACTACAATGAAATTATAAAACAAGCTTTGGCTAAAAGTTTGAGAGATTTGTTGGATAAATATGGTTTAAGGAAAAAATCATTGCATATGTCAAAGATGAAGGTTCTAATATCAATGCCATGACTATTGCATTGAAATCTTGTGTAAGTTGTGAACCTCTTGGGTTAGAAAAAAGCTTCCAACAAATTTGTTTTGTTCATGATTTTTCAAAGGCATGTCAATATGGCATAACAAAGGAAAAAGTTTGCAAAAATTTGAAATATGTGTCCATTAAGTTTGTTTAGGCAAATTTGCAAAAATGCATCACTTGGCCTAAGAAATCTAGGATGAGACAACATGAATGGAATAACGCTTGTGTTGAAACTAGAATTCAACCAAGAAAATTGAACACTCTACTAAAAACCAAGTAAGCTTTTAATTTTGAATATTGTTTTAGTTCAATTTCATTTTTTGAACATTTCAATTGAATGAGATACTTATTAGTATTGTTGTTTTGTTTTGTAGGTTTGCTAGTAAGATTATTATGTTTCAAAAGGTTAAAAGCATGATCAGTTAGAAACAAAAAATAATTATTGTTCATGTAGTCATATTTTTGCACATAAATGTAAGAAAGTAAAGTCAAAATGTTTTCAATCATTATCAAACCATCATGTTACTCAATAATGAATTTATAATTTGTCGAGTAAAAAAATTGAAAAGAAATTTTTATAATAAAAATAGGTTAAAAATATTTTAGAAACATATTAGCCAAATGTGTTTAAAAATACTTTCACATTAGAAAGCTTGATATATTATTACTTTTAAAGTAAAATTTGAAAGCAAATAAGTACATTTTAGAGTAGCAATATCCAAAAAAGTAGAAAAATTAAAAATTTCTCCTACTTTAAGCTTGCTTTTTATGAAATAGATGCCTGAAAAGGAGAAAAAAATCTATTTGCAACTTTGAAAAATCTACTTAAATGGACATTAAACATGTATTTTTTTATATCATTGGCATAAAGTCAAAGAATATGCCCATATCGATCATTGGAATAAATAATATTTTAACACTTATTATATGAAGGTGTATTTTATGGCTACTTTCCATTTATGCATATAAGTAACAAAGAGTGTATAATAGATCATTTTTCACCCAAGAGGCATTGCAATTTTGTTTTGCAATTGTTCTCTATTATAATAGAAAAATTGTTGTGAGGGTCACTAGTCGAATGTTTCCACCTTTAACTTGGTAGATCTCTCATATTATTGCGGGTTATCTTTCTCCAATTGTTTCGATGTGTGTTCTTAACTAGTCACATGGAGATTGACTACTTAGTGATGCATTACATTGTGCAATTTCCATGAGTTTAAGAATTAAGGAAGAAAACCAAATTCTTCTTTCATTTAAAACCCTAATGGATGATGATTCAACTATTGCTATTGAATTGGCTTTGATGGCTTCTAACATTAGAAATGAGGTTTGTGGCGTGTTGGATTTTTTCCTTTCATTCTTAACAAAATATGAAAATTGAAAAACCCATAATATTATTTCTTTGATGTTAGACCCTAGGTTTAAAAACCTTTGTATAATATCTTCTTTTGTTGGATGGAGCAAGGTGTTAATCTTGTTGAAGAATATGATAGGAAGTTTTTATATCCTATGTTAGTCAAATGTCATGAACATTTGCATCTTTTAAAAAAGTCAAATGTACACATTATGTTGACCAAGATATTTTTGATTGGGATTGTAGTTTGGACATTTTTGAACAAACTACAAATATAAATGAATTAGCAAAAGAAATTATTAAAAGGGAGTTGTTGATTTTTAGACATTACCAATTGGATGTTAAAGACATCAAATGTCCTCTTTGATGGTGGGAGAAATATGAAGCAATGTTCCTTACTATTGGTTTTTTAATTTGCCAAATTTTTGGCTTTGTTGGATCATAGATTGAAACTATTTTTTTTTTTTCCTTGGTTGGAATACCTACTAACCTCAGGAGATGTCATTTGCATATTGAGAATTTTTAAGATACCTGTGAACACAAATTGGCCTAATGACCCTAAAATAGGATATAAATTTTCATCTAATTTAGTAGAATTCCTTGAGAGGGATATAGATTTAAAAGAAAAGTTAAAAGAATTTAAAAGTGACTTTCAAAGGGATGAAGTTGTTGAAGTATGAAAACTATACAAATAAATTGTTGGTTGTTTTTAAAAATCTTTTTATAACAATACTTGTGATTAAAAAAAAAGAATAATATGTAATTAATTATTTTTTTGAATTTTTATTATTTTTAATTTTAAAAACTAATAATTGGTTTGTGAGAACCACCAAGTGAGAACCGACTATTTTCAAATTTATGAAAACCGACATTGTGAAAATTAATTTATTTTTTAAAAAATTGATATCATGACCTAGTGTATAATTTTAAAAAAATTAAAAGTGAAAATTGGAACCTTTTTGAACTATTTTGCGAAAATTGGATTTGGTGGATATCAAAAAAATCCAATACCTATCCAACACTAGTTAAAACTAGCAATTCTTGGAGTCAAGTGTGATTTTTGGAATTGGGTTTCAATATTTTAAGAACAAAAATTGAACAAAAATTGAAATCCTAATTTTTTTGAACTATAACTAAATTTTTTTTTAAAAATGATTTGAATAAATAACAATAATAACTAAAGGGCTAATTATTAGTTTTGGTCCAAGTTGTAACCTAAAACCAAATCAAAATCAAGGTTAATTTTTAGAACTAAAATCATAATCATAAATGTTTTTGGGTGAAAAATCAGACTTAGAATCAAATTATAGGTTCCATTTTTGTATTAACCATAATTAGATCAAACCCACTTTAATATGTTTTTGGTTCAAAACTGAAAGTCTTTCATAAAAGTAAAAAATTGTTCAACATTATTTTCAACCTGAACACATGGGTAGTGGTTCAAAAGCTAAATATTATTGTTGGACAACATTAATTATTGCCATTGTTTGGATAGGTTCCCACTTTTGCAAGTATATACAAACCATCAATTTTGGTTCTAATTAATAAGAACATGATGTAATTGGAATTGGAACAAGAATTTTGAAAAGTCAAATAGAGGACCAAAATTGAAATTATGATTCATTTATATATATAAAAAGACATTGGAATTGGTGAATAGCCAATAATTAATTGTTAGTTTTAATTTCAATTAGTAAGAATTAGATTCAAACTTAAACTCATTTTCAAAAGCAATGTAACTCACCATAAATACTATGTGGCCTTATAATATGGAATGCAAGCCTTGACATGAAAAATTTGATGAATTTTAACTTTGAGTAGTCCTTACTAGATTTAACGGACACAATGTTGTCACCTCATTGATGGAATCCAAAACATGTGGGCTTTGGCAAAAAAAAAACTAGTGTAAGTTGCATTATGCATATTAAAGTTATTTGTAAAGTACCTAGGATTGGGGGTTCTAATCTCATCTTTGGTCAAAATAGAAAATCAAAGGCTAGCTTAGGTGATTGATGCAAGACTAACAAAATAACATGCGTCAAACTTGAATGACCACCAAAATCTATGGTTATCATAATTTGACCATATATCTTATGTTTTCGCATGCATTGTTCCAATAAGACATGTGTCGGTAGTGGAGAAAGGAGCAAAGCAAATGAAAGCCATAATTTTTTTTTCAATTCAAAGAAAGGAGTGTTGAGAGCCTTTTTGTATAAATTATTTGGAGGGAAGAGCAATATGTATGTTGTTTTTTTTAAAAAATCATTAGGAGAAAGGAGCAACAAGAATTCACTTATTCTATTTCATGTTTCCATCTTGACTTTTGAAACTAGTCCTTTATTTGGGCGACTTTAATAATATGTCATGATTTTTGATGAAAATGTAAATGTAAGCCCAATGTAGAATTTGAAACCATTGAGTTGTGACTTTTGGTGGACCACTTTCACCATAACTCCATTTCACTATGGGGTATAGTGGATTTTTAGTGATGGGAATAATTTTTATTGGAATTATTTATCAATTTAGGTTTTTTCTAATAAAAATTATGTGAAACATTTAAACCATGACTTAGAGTGTAATTGGCCCATGTGAAAAATTGTTGCAACTACCCCAAAAAAGTATTACACTTCAAATTATATGTCTTGCTTCTTGTTCTTAATCCTTGTATACATGACATATATATAACAAACTTGTTATATTGCACCATTAGCCACTTCCACCCAATTTTAGTTTCAATGGAATTTGATTCAATGTCCCATTCCAACATACATTGACTATAATGAAAACCCATTGGATCTATCTAATGGATTATCTTGGTGGAAGTGTTGGCCAAATGTAATTGTTGGTCTAATGGATTGACAAGGAGGAATTGTTGGTGTATTGAATTGTTGATCTAGTGGATTAGCTTGGTGGAATTGTTAGCTTTATAATAAATTTTTTGGTCCAATGGAATTTTTAGTCTAATGCATTGGTCCATTATGTTAAACTTCAATAGTTCATGAAGGTTAAATGGTGCATCAATGATGTCCAATGTCCCTAGGGTTTAAATTTGTTCCATGAATGATTGCACTTAAAGCTAGACATATAATGGAAGTTTATGTACATGGTGTTAGCATGATTATGTTAATATTTTCCAATGTGTTTCAATGTGGGTGGTTTAGGATGGGTTTCAACTTGTGGATTAGGAAAACATGTTTACTTTACCACATATCTTAATTGCATGTACATGAACCAAATTACTGCCAACAAATATAGTGAATCTTATTCATTATCAATGGTATGTTCATGAATGTACTTGCCTTGACTTTCAAGTGCATTTGTGTTGGAACACATGCATTCAACACCCGCCTCCATAACAACAACAATGTGGGTTGCATAGATTTGTACTTTGTGAAAAATCACACCTAAAGATTACATCAAAATTGAAACATGACCAAAATCAAACTTAAAACAATGGAAACAATGTTGTATTTGCTCATTCAAATATAACTTTTTGAATCACAAACAAAAGTAATCATTTCATGCCATAATTTCTTGCTAAAATATTTGAAATTCATTACAAAATATTTAATGCCCATTTGAAAGCCTTCCAATGGTGAACAGTAAGATTTTCATAATGCAAGCATTCATTATGAAAAAAATGGAAGTTTTGTAATTGGGCTTGCAACTACATTTTTCAATTACAATGATCACTTGCAACTCAATATAGAATTATTATGTTAGTCACATTGGACAAGTTGCATTAGTTGCAATGGACATGATGTGGTGTATATAGCGTTCCATGTTATCATACATGGTGAACGAAATACATGCAACTTACTACAACTAAGTTGCAACTAGAACATCACAATATATGACTCATTTCCAAATGTTTTCACAATAAAACGAACATGAAAAATTCATCAATCTTCATTAATCTAGCATGGGTGAAAATAGTTCAACTAATATGGAACTACCTTCCAACTAATGTAATTGAAATGCATATATTATCTTATAATAAGAGTTTGGTTATTAGGTCCAAAACAATCATATGATCATTGATTTTAACATTACAATGTGATTATTGAAAGTGTGTATGTATTGTTTTTTAACTTTTTTGTTAGTGTACTATAATGGTGGCAATTAGTTTGTAATTATGTGATGCATTTTTTTTTGGGGTGGTGTTATTCAACTAAATGAATATATATCGTTATTATTTTACAACTATAAGGGGCACCAAGCATACCATGTCTCAACTACCAAAAATATGCTTAATAATGTTATGTAACTAATTGCATTTCACACATTTTTATTTACAAATGTTGAAATTCATTACAAAATATTAATCTATAACTAAAGCAATGGATGGAATATTAACTTGCAACAAACAAACATGGTTGTGGAACATGCTTGTAACTATGTTGGAAACAAATGATTCCTTGTTAAAATCAACAAATATTACATTAAATAATTAAATGTATGAGAATAATATTTAAACTATAGATACAATGTAAACTAAAAAAGTCTAAATCTCCAAGGATGTATTGAGTTTGCTTCCAACCCCCTATATGTAGACAATTGTTATTGGGATTGGTATGACTTACACCTGTGACTATAGGAACTAACTTTGTGTGAAGCTGGAACGTTTAGACACTTGCACTCGTGTCTCTAAATATCTGAAGAGAGACAACATAAGAACATGAGTCTCATGTTCAATAAAGATATATTTCAAGTAATGTAAACCTCTCTCAATTCTAACACAAATCTCATTGATGTAATTTTTGCATTCAAACTTAGTTACTAACTTGTTAATTTGGTGAAATTGCTCCCATCACTTGCAAGCAAACCTGATTATTATGCATATGGAAAAAGTGGACGACCAATTGACTTAGAGACCGCCGGGGTATGTGTTCAATCTTTGAAACTATGGTTAAGGAAGTTGAATTGGATGAGGGTTAAGCTCCTTGACCGTGACCGATCAAGTGAGATTGAGTTTCCTTTGTTGCTGTTGCAAATGACATGCACCCTGTCACAAGCACGCTGGCCCTGCCAATAGATGAGATGTTGTACATCTACCAACTGTGTTCACACCTTGAACACCAAAAAAATCCGTTCCAATCTAAATAGTCTAAACACTTTCACCAAAGAAACCGGTTCATCTAATGTGAAATCGGTTCTATTAAGGTAAGAACTTCCAAGAGTTGGATCCAATGCGATATTCCCTGACCCTGTGGGGGGCAAGGCCCCAAAAAGCACTGAGCGTTAACCATGGTTAGCTACACAATTGGAACCCAACAGAAAACTGTTTCCTGACCACTTATCATCCATCCTTCATGGTGTGCTGGTGGGTGCTGGTTTAGTGTGACCATTTGGAGGAATGTTTGCTGGTTCGAACTACTGTTGGGTGGTTCTTTACTTTTGTGAAGAACCTCCAGTCCAGCCCCTTCTAAAGAATAAATTAGAACTCTCTCGGTCCTTGTTCTTCCAAAAACAAAATTTGGTTCCAATTTTTAAAATGAAACTTAGTTCCGTCTGTTTCTTATCAACTTGGACTGGAAGCGATGGTTAACTACCAGGTAACCTCTGATTAACCTCTACTAGTGTAGCTTGTGCTGTTGGCTAAAGTGTGAATTTATTTTTCACATTTTTAGAATTAAAAATTTCTACATTTGGCTATGTGAACACATGGAGGGCTCGACTGATTTTTTTTTATTAAACCCAATTTTGGCAATCTGTTTGAATTTCCAACAACAAAATTATCTCAAAAATCAATATCTCCCACACCTTAACTCTGAAAATTGTGGAATAAACTTTATCAAATCTGACTTGTTGAGGGCTTTCCAACAAGGTCAAGAACAGCCCCAAAAATTCCAATACAATTTTCAGTTTTAATTCTATTTAATTTTCATTGAGAAAATGGTTCAATAATCAATAGCTTCCACACCATGGCTTCAAACAATCTCAAACCAAGTCAATGCACCCCTACTCATCCAGAGCTTTCCAAAGATACCAAAAAGTGACAAAAACAAACTACCTTGCTTTCATAGATAGATTTCTAGTCCTTTTTTTTAATATCTTGGTTCAGGTTCTGGTTTCACACATAAATGGAATCAAGAACCTATTTCATCTTAAAAAGTCATGTTCTGATCCTGTAAGTCATACCGAATTTCAATTTGGTTCTTTACTAATTGAAACTAGAACCAGCCAAAGTGGGTACCCCGCCCAACACTAGTTTGAACCTATCATAAAGAAGTAGAGCCGTTTGTGATGAGGAATGGCTTGTTTTAAGTGTTGACATGATACATGAGTCATGGAAGTCCATTTCATCTCACATTTGGAGGAATGCAGATGAAGTGTTAGTGTGAACTGTGAGTTCATTTTTTGGTATAATCCTTATTTTAACATTTGCTGGTTTGAACTTGCCATAGCAAGGAAAGCCATTGTGGGTAGATGAATTATTACCACCTGAATAATTTTTGAATATTTTTTTATCAATATGTTCTTGAAAATATTTACCCAACAAAATATATGTGGTGTTGCATTATTGATCAACATTTTGAAAGTTTATTTTCTGAATCATTTTGAAGTTTATATAAATTTTTGCAAACATATTATTATTAAATAAAACAACAACCAACCTATAAAACTGTTATGATAAAATTATGAAGTCCTATGATATGGATTACTCAATGAATTGCTTGTTTCTGTTGTGCTGATATGATATTGGTCATGAAGTCCTGAGCTTCATATCCTTTCTGTTTAATTTACTCCATGCAAATGTTTTGAAATTTTTGTTTTAAATTTCATTTATGTAGCCAAATCGCGATCATCCACAAGAAGGCAAATGTTTTTAAATTAAATTAAATTTGTAATGTAGCCAAACTCACAATCATCTTCAAGAAGATTAAACTAAATTACTTAACCCTCTTACACGGTTCCACCATTTCTCATGATTTTGTTTGAACTGGCCATAAAAGGCAGAGAGCCCTTATCAATGAGCAGCTTGTTTTTGTTCCTACTGCACTGGCAGAATTTGTTCAGTGTATCTGGAGGGTACCTTCTTCAAGCATAATCTTTCTTCCCCAAATGGACCACCTCTTTTGTCTCGGTTTCTTTTCTCTGAGATACCTGGTGGGTATCAAAGGGATTTATTAAAAAATTGCTACCTAGTTGGCATGTTGTACCCAGGGCAACGGCCTCTTATTTCTGGAACATATTATTTCTGGAACCCTAAACCCTAAACCCTCTTGAGATTTCTTTAGGAGAAAAATCTTAAGCAATCTGCCATAAACATGTACGTACTTTACATGTTGAATGTAAGCGACATGCAATTTATTGTTATATGTCAAAAGACATGTCTTACATTTTGCTTCCAAGTATCTTTTGGAGTTGGGATTTGTAACTTGAAGTGAACAGGAAATGCATATGAGTGGTGCAAAGAAACTTTAAAACTGGGGTTAAGGGTTTAGGCCATTGGCAAGGTTAAGTTCTACCTGTGTAAGTACATATTCAAAATGGGTTACCAAGGTGAAACTAGATGTTAACTCGGTTGAGTTCCACCCACAACGGAGTCATGATGGGGCATCCGGTGAATGGTGCACTGGTGGGGTGATAGCTCATTCTGGCCAGGCACAAGCTCCACCAAACTTGCTTACAACAATGAAACAAGGAAAGACAAAGCAATGAAACAAAGATAACAATGTGAGAGCACACATTATCCTTAGGTCATTAGTGTGGGTATTTTAAATCCCCACATGGCAGGGTATAGGAAGGGTATCAATTGGGACAATTATACCATAGTTGCTTATTTGACATTAGGGTTCATAGTTGTTGATTCTAGGATTGTTGGATCCCAAAATTGTATACCCAAGGATGTTGTTATACAAATGAAATTTAGAGAGATTCCAAAGTTGTGAAAGAATCTGACCTAATAACATTTCTACTTTTTTTGCTTTTTTACCCTCTCATTGATAGAACTTGTAGCCGGAGGCATCAACGATAATTTGTCAAAGTCCACCAATGGATGATACAAGCATTAGCATCACGCCTAGTATGATACATGCCTGCATGCGTCATGGTGATATACAATGTCAGTGACATCATCTTGCCCAAATGCAACAGCCATCATTACATGACAAAGTGACAATTCAGCAGATGTGTAAGTGACATGTAGCAGCAGATGCGTAAGTGACATTCAGAAGCAGATGTGCAAGTGACGTTTAGCAGCAGATGTGTAAGTGACATTCAGCAGATGCATTTCTCAAGAGTTGGTGATTCAAGTGCCAAAAGTCACCAAAAACGTAGACATTCAGCAGCAGATGCACAAGTGATATTCAGCAGATACATTTCTCAAGAGTTGGTGATTCAAGTGCCAAAACACACTGAAAAGAAAAATGCTTCATTCTTGTAAACAATACAACTTCAAAGAGGATCAGGGCAAAAGAGATTTCACTAACCCAATTAGCAAGCCATGATAGGCTTCCAATTCTTGGTTTTGTGATAGTCAGCCACATACAGCAAGGCAACTGCCACATGGACACAAAATGAGGTTAATCTGAGAGTTTCTCAAGGGAAAGTTCTTCACACATGGACTGATGATACAGACTGAAACTCATGCTTCATGGCCACTCTCAGCAATGCAAGTTCATTTGAAAGTCTGACTCACAAAGTATGTTGTTGGGGCAAAGGCAAACCCTCCAAAGAATCCCAGCAAGGCACCAAAAAACAGAAGGGTTATGCCAACAAACATTGTCAAACCTGCACAAACGAATGTGCAGTCATGAGACCATGAGAGTACAGAATTCCAAGTTTCCTCCTGTCCTGCACAAATATGATGCCCTCATTCCATCT
>Ga0116227_10006082_pt1 | contig 24755 bp, 15 predicted proteins | sample S1TSphgellanicum_FD_89693 | JGI IMG/M metagenome (GOLD analysis project Ga0116227, IMG submission 89693) | Host-associated microbial communities from peat moss isolated from Minnesota, USA - S1T2_Fb - Sphagnum magellanicum MG | ecosystem: Host-associated > Plants > Peat moss > Unclassified... | reverse complement strand
TCTTTAAAATTCTTCATTTAGCACCTTGTCAAAACATTCTTGACCCGCGAATGTTTACCAAATTACACTGGTTGATCTATAAAATTCGTTAAAATTCTTGCTTCTTTGGGCTTCCATAACATTTTCGCACCAAGAATGTCATAACTATGATATGATTCTAATGAAAAGGAAGTAAGGTTATATGGTTTGGAAATAATCCCCAAGGTTGGAGTTTTGTTTCGGGCATATCAAAGAGTTCAAAGGGATAATAACCAATCAATTCCACGTGTGTTGACAAAAGGAAAATTGTGGAATGGGTGAACAAGATTCAACTAGGACCAAATTTTTTCCCTGAGAAAAGAAGGTAATATAAGGATTTATTGCATAAGTATATCCATTTGTTTGTTTTCAACTACAAGGACTTTAGGGAAGTCACCATGGAACAACACAAAATTGAGTTATTGAATGCCAAATTGGTCAAGACCAAACAAAGGAGGTGGAATTTAAGATACACTACAATGGTGAAGGAAAAATTTGACAAGTTGTTAGACGCAGGGTTCATTAAACTTGTGAAAACAACTGAATGGGTTTCTTTTGTGGTATTGGCATTAAAGAAAAATGGCAAGTTAAGGGTATCTGTCAACTACAAAGATTTAAATCAAGTAACTAAGAAAGACCGACACCTTTTGCCATTTTGTGAAAAAAAATTGGAAGAGGTAAGAAGGCACAATATGTACACATTTAGAGGTGGGTATAGGGGCTACCACTAAGTGAAAATTGCTTCGAAGATCAATTAAAGACCACATTCACCATACCATGGGGAACATTTGTTACACAGTAATATCCTTTGGTTTATGCAATGCTTTAAGGACATTTCAACATTTGATGAACAAGGTCTTCGAACCATTCTTAAGCCTTTTTCTACAAGTTTTCATTGATAACTTTGGAGTTTATAGTGATAGAGCTTCTCACCTTACCAAACTTGAATTAGTCTTTCAACATTTGGATGGTTCAAGAGTGACTTTGAACCCTAAGAAAACCACAATTGGTTTTTCAGAGGGAAAGATGGTTGGACACATTGTGTCAAAATATGGGGTAACCATAGATCCTAAAAAGTGTGATAGGATTTCAAAACTTCTTTTCCCCACCACAAAAAAAACCCTTTGAGGTGTTTTGGGGATGGTGGGTTATTATCAAAGGTTCATACACATGTTTGCGGCAAAAAAATGTCCTTTAACACGATTCCTACGGAAAAACGCACCTACATCAATGGAGGATGAAGTGTGAAAACATGCATTTGAACAACTCAAATCAATTTTTCAAGCTACACCAATCCTTTAGATTCTAAATTGGAACAAAACATTTTTAATATATTGTGATGCATTTAGAAAAGCGGTGGGGAACACGTCCCAATTGGATGAAAATGGAAATGACCATTCCATTCATTTTACTAATAGACAATTAACTTTAGCAGAGAAAATTTATATTATGACCAAATAGGAAGGTCTTGAAGTTTTTTTTAAAAAAAAGAAGTTTCGCCATTACTTATTGAGGTACAGGTCAAAATTGTGATAGATCACAAGGCCTTAACCTACTGGTCAACAAGTCCAATCCAAGTGGTCGACTTGCTCAAAGACTATTATTAATGGAAGAATTTGACATTGACATTATCCATCGTCTAAGAACGTGACATGGTAATGTTGATGGCCTTACAAGGGCATATGAAGGAGTGGGTGATGTTTCAAAAGATGATGATTTTCTAGATGCAAGAATAACAACCATCAATGTAGAAGAAACACATGAAAAAATCGAGAATTCATTCAATACTTAGATGGCATGAGGTTTCCAGTTAGAGACACAAAGGTGGTGTGAACACAAATCATGCACAATGGTCGAAATTATTTGATAATAGGGGATTAACTTTACTTCTAAAGAAGAGATGGTGTTTTACAATGAATCATTGGAAAGGGTGAAACCTCGTGTCTTTTGTATGAATTTCATGATGGGTTTTTTTATGGAGGTCACTTTGCAGGACAAATCACAACAGAAAAGATTTTGCAAACATGTTATTACTAGCCCACCCTCTTCAAGGATGCCCATGATTATTACAGGAGTTATAATGTATGTCAAACTTATGCATAAAGGTCTACTATGAGTGGCCTTCTTCACCCCATACCACATTTAGGACCATTTGAAAAATGGGGAATTGATTTAATGGGGCCATTGCTAGTGATTAGGAGACGGCATCGATTCGTTGTGGTTGCCACAAACTACCTCATAAAATTTGCAAAAGTACATGCCTTGAAGTCCTCAATGAAACAATAAGTAGCACAATTTTCATATGAATGAATCTTTGTTCAATTTGGGACATCACTCGAAATTGTTTCTAATAATGGTCCTCAATTTTTGAACGAGGTTATGATCAACTTGTTAGCATGCCTTATAATGAAACATAGGTTTACCATTATGTGTAAACCTAGCACCAATGGCTTAACAAAAAGGACCAATAGGACATTGTGTTCCATGCTAGCAAAAAAGGCTAAGGTTCATGTGAACATTTGTGATTAGATTCTCAAGATCCTCCATGTTGTGTGGGCTCATAACACCACATACAAAATTATCACAAGGTATTCACCTTTTCGTTTAACCTATGGGATGGAAGCACTTTTACCCATTAAGTTAGAAGTAATGTTTTCACGTATTACCACAATGATGAGACTTCCTTTGGATGAATCCCAATGCCATCGATTGTTGCAACTTAATGAATTGGACAAATTATAATTGAAAGCTCGCTAATCCATTGAGGTTATGTGGTTTAACAAAAGAAAACTTTTGATAAGAAAATGAAAAAAAGGGAGTTCAAAGAAGGTGACCTTGTCATAATGTTTGATGTTCAACATCATCACAAGGCTTATAAAAAATTATTGCCCAAGTGGTTTGGGGCCTTTATCATCAAGAAGGCATTTGTAAATAATGAATTTTTTTCAACTTGAAAATGTTGATGGTTCACCATATCCAGATCACATTAATCATGACAAGTTGAAAAAGGTTTTGGATATGTGATTTCGAGGATGGAATCCATAATGAATTTGGGAATGATGTAACTTGATGTAATTAGACTATTACCTATGTAATTATCTAATGGTAAAATTTGATGATTTACTTGTTAGTTGGATTTCATAATTTAATTATGATTTGGTCATAGTTTCAATTAATGTGCTTGACTTTCACATGATAATTCATATGAAATTTTTTTGACACATTAACGTGCATTGATTCACACATGATAATTTATGTGAAAAATCTTAGCCATTTTATTATGCATTTGAAATCACATGAAGAGCCATGTGACATGTAAACTTTAATAAATTTATTATTTAATTTAATTTTGGTTACTATATAAATGAGTGTTTGTGACCTTTGAAAACACTTTCATTTGATAGAAATAAGTTGTTGTATGAGTGTAAAGTTTCATGAAATAGAATTGTGAAGGGAATTAAAATTTTAATTTAAAAAAGTTTTGGTATAGTTTATGAGAAGTCCATGATAGGATGATGGTGTGACATACTAATTATACATAGACAATAAAAATGTGAAAAAATATTTATGCAAACAAAAACATAAATTTTCATAATTATGTAATAAACATACATAGTTTCGGTCCTAAACTTGCTTGTGATTTACAGTACCTATAACCCTTAATACCATTACCTATATCATGTTATACACCAACCAACAAACTATAACATATTGTTGGTTATATATTTGGCCAACACTGGTTATTAATACAATAAGAAAAAAATTGAAATAAATAGTATTTGAAAACAATAAAAATAATACCATTAGTGAAAACTTTAAACAAATAAATTTTACTCCAAAATGGGAACATTAAAATATTGAATACGACATTTGGAAAAATCATTTTTTTGGGGGCGATTTTAAAAAAAAACATTCTTGGTTACTAAAAAAAAATCAACTACTCATGCAAAGGAATTTTGCGCAAGAGGAAAAGAAAACGACCAAAGTCATTAGATTTTGAAGAAAAGTTTTCTGAAATTGTCATATTTGGATCATGGGTTCCAATAACATGTAGCCAAAATAAAGAAGAATTTTTAAAAAATTCTATTTTCCCTCCTTAACTTGTAGCCAAATTTGGCTAATGTTTTATGTGGATAATCACCAGTGTGGTTAAATCACAAAATTGAGGAAAATAAAAGAAAATAGCAGAAATAAGGAAAATAATGAAAAGAAAAGAAAAAAGAAAAATACCTATTTAGGTACATTTTGAGAAGCTTGAGAGATATGGGTTTTGCAAAATGACACCATTAGTGAGTCCAATTACTGAAATTTGGAATTTATCTATGTATTAGCAAGGGGTGTTGCTGCTGGATGCCTTCATTGCCGTTTGTCGCGCTACTACTCAGAATTCCACACTGCCGTCCTCCCCGCTTTGATCAAGCACCAGAGCCAAGCCCATAATGGCAAGCGGCCTGGCGCTTGCCCAGTCCGCCGAGGATTTGCGGCGCGAGATTGAGGAGCTTCATCGCCAACAACGAGAGGTTTGATGTCTTCTTCTGTCTTCTTCTTTACCTATGCTTTCATCAAGAAATCGGTCGACCTAATTGGGATGCGATGGGGAAATTGCACCATTCGTATGAGCTTGGAACACAAGCTTCATAGAAGGGAAAGAAAAGAAGGAACATAAAAAGAAAAGATAGAAGGGAAATTTAATCCTAATTTTGAGTATTCTGTGGGAGTCATGCCTGATGGCAATCGATCAAAATGCCTATGACATTCAAATGCAACACGTTTTCTGACCTTGAAAGAAAGGCTTTGCATGAGACCTATGTGGCTTTTTATTATTTATTTATTTATATTTACTGGTCAAGAGGCTGGATTGTTTCAGTTTATGCCCAGGACAAATGTTCCATCTGCATGAGCTCTTCCCCATTGGTTTTTAGTGGACAGACTCTGCTGGTAAACCTTTGGGAACTGTCAAGTTACTCTCAACATCACCAAAGAGAATGGATTGTTAAACCCCAATTTCTGGATGATCAGACTTACAAGTGCCATGCAATGTTCTTTTTAGGCTTTTGACATGTGCCTCAATAATGCTGGAATTCAAGTCATGAGAAATCAGATAGCTTTGGCTCCTTCTCCAGATTGTCATGAACTCGCTGGCAGAGATGATGACCGTTTTGCATTGGCTCAAGTCTATTGCCATGCTGTGTTTCCACATATCTCACTACATGTGATGATAACCCAATGCCATAGCAGAAGTAGTGAGAAGTATTGTTGCTAAACTGATCCCTTGTACTCTGCTTTTTTTCCCAGTGTTTGAGATGCCATCTTAGACCAGGATTCATGTCCAAGACTGTCAGTAGATCCTTCATTGGATTTGTTTGTTCTGCCTGGTTGGAGAATAGATAACAGAGCGATTGCGGGATCCAAGAGGGCTACGCAAGGTAGGTCTTGCAGGAGGGAATGCACGAAACTCAGGTCTAAATGCACCACTTGGTCGCAGTGCATCTCACCAGGGCTTCATCAGACAGGTGAGCATTGGATTTCAATGTTCCTGCATACTCATATGCACAATGTAAATCCAGCTACAACCATCTTTACTGTGTCCTTTACTGTTTGTCTGTAGAAGTACAGGTTAGAGAGCGTTGACAGTATCTGGAGTAAAAGGATGCAATCAGGCACCTTGTTTGGGTTTCTACTTTGAGGCCTTCTAGTTATTTCCATGTGTGGAAGCTCAGTCAAGTCTATTAAGTGATGCTATAAGTTTAAGCAAGGTTGTGCATTATCCATGAGGCTGATGTGTTGGCTAGATGGCAGCAGGGAGAGGATTTCAACATAGAAGATCAGCCTCCAAAAAAGAGACGGCTGCTCTCAGCTGTTGTGAAGGTGTGTGAATTTGAGTTTTAGTGCAAACTGGCTTATTTGGGGTTTGTGAATTTGTCTATGTGTGTGTAACTGGCTTACTTGCAAATACTTTAGTGCAAATACTTTTTCCCTGGGTTTCCCCCAATTATAGCTGCTCAGTTGTAAGATTTGAGTTTCAGAACAGAATCCATTGCAGAGGGCTTGTTAATGACAGTTGTCATTGGCATTTGTGGCTTGAAGTTCATGGTTGATTTCTTTGTTGTAGGTGTTGTCAAGAAAGTGCTGCTCATTGAGCTGATGTTTCTTGAGGTCTTTCTTTCACTTCTGATGAGAAGACCTCCTCCAGTTTCCTTGTGTGGCTTGTGGTTTTTGATCCACCATGTTTGGTTTTGCCAGGTTGAAGATGAAGAAGACACTGTTGCAGAAAAGGAAAAGGAAAAGGAGGGCTTGGATGAAGAACAACCTGAGAAGGAGGATGCAGATGACGAGAATGATGTAGCAGATCGAAGGCCAACTCTTCAACGTAACTATAATGCTGATGATTCTCACCCGCTGTCATCAGTAGATCCTCAAGTACAAATGAAGGATGGCCCACTTACTGATGTCAACAAGGCTCATCCTTATCCACACATTGAACACCCTCGGGAATTTTGTCACAGAGATAGAAGCTTTCTTGTTCGTGTCAGCACTCCAGCAAGTCAACAGGTACATGTGTTTTGGTGCTAACATTAACATTGTCTGGGTCTTTATCATCTATGGAGGACGAGGCAGAAGCTTTTCAAGCTGATGTGAAGATGTTCCATATATCTGATCACTGTACAGCATTTGTAGACAATTGTGACGTTTGCTACATGGCTTCTTTACATCTGCAAATACCAGAAATATGTTCAAGCAGAGGTTGCACAGTTAGAAAGTCCCATCTGTATTTGAACTTGCAGGCCTCTTTGGATCACTGACTTTTACCTTGAAACTAGAGGATCACAAAGACAGATATATATACACAAATAAGAAAGCTTGTCATAAGATAAATTCACTGTCTTGAGAACCCATTTCAGTTTATATGTTTCAGTTGGTGAATTCAAAGTAATGATATTTGAAATTGATTTGCAGGAGCAAGAAACACTACCTGCAGAGCCACTGCCAAGGGTTTTACCTAAGACAAATGATCCCAACATAGCAAAGCGAAACCGTCGCATGTTTGGGGCACTAATAGGGACACTCGAGGTAGGGTTTCAACTCCTCTTCTGTGCATGTCTGAGAACAACTTTGTGTATGATATTGGGTCATTGGGACACTAAGGATCATTGGTATGAAGACATTTCCACCTTGCAGTACAACAACTGTGTCTATATTGGTGTAAGATTTGAGAGAACATACAGGTTTCACTTTTTGAATCATATTTGCAATAATTCTTCTAGAAGATAAATTTGACACACCTCAGGATAGTCTAGAGACTCTATTCCTGTCATAATTAATCAGTACAGCATTGAGAGAATTCTGCTGAGAAGATTTGGAGATTTCTGTCTTCTAATAGCTCAAAGGCTTTTTGTTGTGGCATTTTGTTTCTTGAGCTAGCCATCAGTGCATTGTGATTTAGGAAGAGGAATTCCATGGAGGGTAGAATTCAGATAGACAGGCCAAAAAGAATTAAGGCACAAGTTGTGGCACACTTAACAAAGTCAAATTCTGTGTTTGCACAAAAGGATATGTAGCTGATGACTCACAAGTATCATTTGGCTCCACAGAAATTTAGGCAAGAGATAAGAAGCTCTCTGGATCAGAAGCGTTCATGCGTAGAACTGATTCCTTGAAGCGGGTGAGCTCCTTGCTGTGATGAACAGTCCTGCTTCATAAAGGGGTTTTGTTGAGCTTGCATTTATTTGTGTTGATCTCCAGGATTGTAGAATACCTCCTTATGTAGTTGAACTTTGTTTAATGACAAAAATAATGCATGAGAATTAATCTGCAGGAACTCCTTTGCCCTAATCACAATTCTGGCTGACTGCAAGATCTGAAATTTGTAGTATGTTTTCATTATTAGTATCTTTAGAACTGTGAGTGATTGGACACTTTAGCATTGATTGACCAAGTATTTCCACTTTGAGAGCCCCAGGGCGCCTGTGGGTTAGAACAGTGGAGAGACAGCAAGAAAATGTAGTGAAGTCAGTTGGAGAATTTCATCCAATCTTGGAATTGGTATATGTCAGGCTGAACAAAAAGCACAAGAGGAAAGTGAGCGCTTGCGACAACAGGAGCGTGAACAGCTTGCTGAAAGACGAAAAAATGACCTGGTATAATTCATGTCCTCTATTCCAGACCTTCAGAACATTTCCTTCTGTCTTCATAGTGTGCCTGTGCCAGCCCAAGTATGTGAACGGTGATGATATGGAAGGGTAAATGGGATGGCCAATGGGAAATTCCCCATGTGATGTGAAAGGGCAAACAGAATTAATTTCCAATAACAAGAATCACTCTACATTCAATAACTTTTGTTCCATCAGTCCAAAAATTGTGAAATGATGAACATGCACACCACCTTGTTTAGTGCTTTCCAACTGTACCAAAAGTGCAGTGACTGCCCCACAGTTTGGGAGGGTTTAGGCATGGTCACAAACAAAATAAAACAAACACCTATCTTAATGTATAGACTTGTTTTGCCTTTGTTACAAGCTGGATGAAGCAATATGATGGACAATTGACCATGAGCTCTGAATTTATTACGATTGGTGTTCACAGATGTTACGAGCAAAGCTTGCAGCACAGGCAGATGAGAAGCAACTCGAATTACTCTTCTTACAATGGACAGAGCACCATACTCACCTTTTCTCATTCCTACGGTTGGTCTCTGTTCCACGTGATCATAGTTGTAGGTTTTGATGCTTTAACCCAGGGATTTATGTGCAAATGAAGTGTAGACTGACTGAAGTGTAGTGATGGATTGCCTCTTTATGTTGTGTACAATGAATTGGTACTTGTTTCAAGGGTTGAAGACTCCTTGGGGTCCAAACTGGCATCTCTATTTTGTTTTGAACCAGCCTGCTCTTTTCCAGGAAGTGTATTTCCTGGAATGTAAACTTGCTCATACTTATATTGCCTTTTTCGTGAACTTTGGACAGAACAACAGCAGAGCCTGCAATTTATTTTATGCCTGCCAAGCCATCTGAAGAGGCTGACAAACTATTTCAGGAGTCTCAACAGGTATGTAGTCCACTGAAGACTTCAGCTTTGGAAACTATGCCAAAGATTGCCATGGTTATCTGAGGACATTACACTTTGCACCATCTTTCTGCTGGCCCATGTCCTGTTATGCAGGATAGCCATAACAAGCTCAATGATCATAACTGGCAGTTGCCGCTTTCTACTGAGGAGAGACATAGGAAATGCCATTGGGGATTTAATTGGATGTTTGGTGCCTGTTGCAGGGATTGGAAGAGTGGAAAATCAAGTGCCGAAATGAGCTCGATGAGTATCAAAAGCAAATTGCTGCAGATCATTTGGCGAATATGGAATTGGAAATTGAGAGATGGCAGTCGAGTCGAGCCAATAATGTCTCAAACACTCATACTGAGTCAGACAATGGGAGAGATGAAGGTGGAGATCCCTTCAAGAGCTATCACACCATCAGGGAGCATTCTCAAGGGGATGAAAACATTGAAGGTATTGGACAGGTTATGGCTATGGACAAAGATGAGGAGCCAGCAAATATGGATGGAGAAGTTGGAGAAGTGTTGCTGTACAGGGAGCATCCAGAAGAAACAGAGAATTTGGAGGTCAAGGGAGGTAGAAGTGGGGATGGTACTTTGAATGGAATCTAGGGCCATGGGAGTATAGATGAAACCAAAGAAGCTGATTTGGTAATGTGATCTTCAATGTTGATGTTGCCATCTATCATTTATCAAGTTGCCTCAGCCTTCTGTTTGTTGGCTAGTCCTTTTGACTCTTAATGACCTAGAGCAGTTGAGTAAGAAGGCCAGTTTTTACTGTTCCCAGTATGTAGTTGAATCTGTTTTAGAGATCCAATAGCATGCCACTGTAGAACCAGATGCAAGATTTGTAGATTCTGGTGTTCAATCTCTGTTGGGGTTGGCATATTGCTGCAACTTCTTATTGAAAGGAAGCATGAGGTAAATCTAGTTGCCATTCTTTGCAGTCCTGAAATAGTTCAGCTTTCTTTCTGAAATGCCCTAATTATGAATGCTTCTAATTGTGCTGCTTCTCATAAAGTTTCCAGACTTCAAGGGGAAAGGATGGTTCTCTTTTTCTCTTCCAGGGCTTGTCTGGGGTGCACACAAATATTGAGCAGTGTGAACAAGCCTTTAAGTCTGGATTAGTAATGGGTTAACGTTCATCTTTCATTCAAACTGGATTAATGTTTTTTCTTTCTCCTCTTCTGTTTTTTTTGGAGGTATCTATTGTATGAATTCCCTAGTAGGACTACAATTGGATTCTGTGAGCTGTAAACAGTTACAATTGCATGAAAATCATGATCATCAATGAATTTGTTATCTTCAGTTGGACAAGAAGCTTCTGATGCTTACATAAAAACTGGATAAGTTGAGGTAAAGATTTGTGGCCATCTTGCAAGTGGTACAGGTTCAATTCAATGATAAAACCAACTGTAAGAAGTCTCCCCAAGTTAGCATGTTAGTAGGTACCTAGGGGTTCCACTTTAGGTGAGAAAATTGAGCATTGTATGTTGCAAGTATGTTGCCCCCAAGTTTCCTGCATGCTTTCTAAGAGATTTTTTTTCCTTGAATTGTAAACAAAGGAATAGCAAGAGTTGGCAAATGTGAATACAAAAGTTGGACCCTAAACCTTGATAACCAAACAGCTAGACCATCCTTACAGCAAAAATAGCAACACACAATATACACATGATTTTAAAGTGGACTTGCAATGGATGTAGTTTCAATGTTGTATTTAATAAGCACTTTGCAAACAAGAGAGAAAGGTCTGGACTCTGAGGTGTTCAAACCCCACAGCAGACGTTGAATTTGGAAGCTATTAAACCAGGTGAGAAATCCTTAAATCCTATAGCAGATGTTGCATTGGAGCTGCTAAACTAGGTCTGAGTTACAAAGTTTCATCTGAATTTTAAGTTTACAGGAACTTCCCAAACAAAAGACAACAGTGTGGGAAGGAGAAAACTGAATTACAAAATTGAATTTTGGACTACAAATGAAAGAAATGTGAACTAGAAGGCAGAAATGGAAATGAACACATGACAAATAACTGATACGGAAGGGAAGATAAAAGAAATAATGGCCAATGAGCAAAACTTGTATACGTGACACTCTTATGCACACTTGGTAGCATTATTGCAAGTAAGGTGATTTCAAGAATAACTACTACAGCATGTTCCAATACAGCCAAAACATTGGTTGCCAACATTTAGAAAAATTCATAAATAATGTGAAAGGATTTGGGTAAAAGCTAAAACTGTTGCAGAATCTATTGCATGAGCTTCTAGGGTTAATGCTTCAATCAACTCATTATGTTATTGACAGTGAAAAAAATTGAACTGGAGATGAAGCTTTTTTACCTAACAAGATTCCCCTCAGAAGGACCAGACCTATAGGATTGGAATCCCCCCTCACTAAAAAGCTGCTTTGGTAACCCAACAGCACTCTCAATCTTCTCTCTCTCAGATGTTAAGGGCAATGGGCGATCAGGAATAGATGGCATTGGTTGGTTCTCCTCCAAAATTTTCAGTGCTCCACTCATAGTTGGCCGGCAGGCAACTTGTGGATGAGCACACAACAGTGCCAGTAAGATAAACCGCTCAATATCCTCTCCAGAACCTCTATTCTCCATTCTCTCATCAACAATTTGAGCCCAGTCCCCTGCTTTCACTAATGCCCATGCCCAATCAGTGATAAGTGAAAATGTTGCTGTTGAATCGACTGCCCTCCGTGCACTAATGAGCTCCAATAGAACTACACCAAAGCTGTAGACATCACTTTTTTCTGTAAGTTGTCCATACATCGCATACTCAGGAGAGACATACCCAAAAGTTCCTGCTGCCCTTGTGGAAATATGAGTCTGTCCTTCTGGTGTGAACCTTGCCAGTCCAAAGTCTGCCACATGAGCATCAAAGTTTTCATCAAGGAGTATATTGCTTGCTTTGATGTCACGGTGGATTATGGCAGGTTGGACTCCATAGTGGAGATAGACAATTCCTCGTGCCATACCCAGTGCAATGTTCTGCCTGGTGGGCCAATCTAAGCTTGGCTTTTTAGGGTTGAAGATATAGTCTTTGAGACTCCCATTTCGCATGAAATCAAAGACAATGATTCTCTGGTGGCCTTCAACCACTCCACCACTTGCAACACAATAACCTTTCAAAACAACCAGATTTCGATGTCGGACACTTGAAATCATCTCAACCTCATGAAGAAACTCTGCATCGCCTGCCCGAGAACAATTCTTGAAGCGTTTCACAGCAATTTCTAACCCAGATTGCAGCATCCCTTTGTACACATTCCCAAATCCACCAGTTCCAATGATTGCCTCCCGTGAAAAATTATGTGTGGCAGCTTTGATATCATCCATCGTGAACAAAACTAGACCCCCAGTTGAATTTATTGACCCTTCCAGAAGGTCTGTCGTATGCTTGATGAATGCCTTCTGCTCCTTGCGTCTCCGTTTCCGCCACTGGAAATAGAAGAACAATGAGATACCTACTGTCACAACTACCACAGCTACCACTCCGACCATCACATAGAGAATGGTGAGGCTTCTATGACTGCTTTGGTTGTCCAGTATATAAAAAAGGCAATGTGCAGTGTATTGGTCGAGAGGACCTGCTGAATTCACCACTCCTGCAGCATACATGCTAGAGTAGTTCAGGCATCCAAATTTTGACCCATTTCCAGCCAGTTGTAAGTCAAATGTCAGTACCCCCACTGCCCGGATACAACTGCCACAAAGCACAGTTTCCCCATTTCTGTTCGCAAGGACTCCCTGACAAGACTGGTTAAGAGAAGAGAGGTTTCCAGGGTGGGCAAGATGTGTCAGATCTGAAACCTGTTGGATTCCCTGGCAGTCATCTTGCCCCAGAGTGATTTGTGAAAAATTGAAACCACACAAGGTCTCAATGTTGCTGTCAATGGCCCCCAATGACTGAAGCTCAGAATTCAAAGCCAGTGAGCAATCAGCTACTGTGTTCTCGGGGATGAGGAAGAAATTCGTTTGTCTCAAGTATTTAGAACGCACCATTTCTAGTGCATTGAGTAAAAGTAGACATTGTGCCTCTGTGACTGGAAGCCTTGCCTGTTGAACTAAATAAGGGAAGTTGCTCAAAACTGTGAAATCAAGAGGGCAATTCCCCGGACTACTCAACGCTTGTACTGCCCTAATTACACATACCCATAATACAAAAACCTCCAAAACTAGCGCCAACAACACTGATGAACCCTTCCTAATCATTGCTTGAAAAATTGATGAACTCCAGTTGGACCCTTTCTATTGATATTCCCTCAAGGAGTGCCCTATCTAACCATCTCAGAAAACAGCTATGCTATTTAGCTCGTCTAGGTCAATCAGGGGACTTGCACTAACCTTCAAAGAAATGTAGCTTGTATATAGAACATAAGCCACTCTGCAAATGGATCCAAATCACCCATCTGCAAAAAGATCCTCAACATCATGCCCACCTGAACAACCCATTTACCTCATGACCGACAAACCCTTAAAAGGATGGGAACTCCTCATCAACTCCTCCTCTCTCTCACCACCACCACCACAATTCACAATGGAAATTCTCAACCATCAACCTCGATGATTTTTTACAGCTTTCGACATCCTCCTCAAAACAGTTAGCTCGCACTAATTACAATAATTTCTCTCTTTATCACTCTCCTCCATTGATCCATGATTTCAGTTCATGTAAACTGAACCCTCTGTGAAATTTTCATTTTAAGAGAGAAAAGCCCCCACTGAAAGCTGCACACTCTCTTCAGACCTACCCATGGTTCCCTTGCCTCCCCTCTTGATTGAAGTGGCTCCAAACCCTCCTTTGAATCTTCTTAGTTTCTACCACAATCCTCCCCTAAACTATTATTCTGTCAACAAAATTCCCAAAAGCAAAGTATCGTTGCTTAGTCTCCTTTAGATGTTTGAGGCCATCTCTGCAAAGTGTTGTTGCTTACTCTCCTTTAGATGTTTGAGGCCATCTCTGCAAAGTGTTTGTTTCATGAGGTTCTTTCTCTCCAAGAGATGGGAACTTGGAATTTGGGGATAGAGACGAACTTTCTTATTTTTGGAGTTGCCAACTTAAACTATTCTTTTTCTATTTTGGGAAAGACATTTTTTAAAAAAAAATTGGGTTTTTTTTTGCCTTGGTGGGTTTCCTCCTTAAAAGAGAGCTCCCCTTCAATGAGTGGAGTGATATGGCTAGTGCATCACTAAGTTATTCCCCATTTGTAAAGCACTTGCAAAAATTTCTTAGTATATTTGGGGAAATTTCCTAAGCATCTTTGAAGGGCACCTTACGTTGATGAATATCCTTCTTCCTAAAAGAGGAGGAATATTATGTCTAAATAGGTGTAAGATCCCTCAAGAATCATCCCCCTCTTACCGCTCATGATCTACATATGTTTAGGTTCACGATACCCTCTGCCTCGTAAATGGATGAAGTGCTAATCAGGGCATCCCAAAAATGTGGGTGTTAACCTTGACTATCACCTATTCCTAGGCCCATTTTATTGTAGGAATTCTCCCCCACCATAGGGCTCTACTCCACACTTGTTAACCACCTTAATCAGTCCCACAATGAGTCCTACTCAAAATCAACTTGCTTAAGTGAGTAAGAGAAATTTGCTAGTGTATTTGGAGGGCACCTTATATTTGTGAATATCCGTCCTGGGAAAGAGAAACGACCTTACACTTAATCTTTTAGAAGTGGGAGGGATCTTATCTGTCTTAATTACATGTGTAAGCTCCACTGACCCTCTTACACCTCATGGTCTGCATATTTAGGTTCATGACAATGTTTGTGTCCTGCTTTATGATGGGCAAAGCTCAAGTGTTGAGGGGGACGACGGTGGAGGGCTGCCGTTCGCCAGTGCTTCATCTTAGGCCCCTTATTTTGGGAATGTCACCACATGAAGCTTTACCTAACACTAAATTTCTAGCAAGTGGGGTCCAAGGATCCTATCGAGAGTAGCTTGGCTCCTCCCAAAAACACCTTCTGAGAATTTTTTTGTCAAAAAAGACGACGGCAAATAAGAGGACGCACTTTCCAAATAATACACCCTTTGCCCATCCCCTTGCTTTAAATTGGAAAGCGTGAATTGCGTGCCTTATTTTTGTACACAAACAAAGAGGCACATGACACAGGCCATAAAACTCCAATTATGGACTATGGACCCTACATGTACCCATATTTGGGGGTAATCATGCTATAGAAAATATATTAAAGCCTTTGGTAAAGGCACAATTTGCCCTTTGGGGATTTGGTTTTAAGCGACTTCATCATCTAATCAGCCTACAAATCCTTGGATTGTATAAGAAAGAAAAGCGGTCATCCCTCCCATCTTGAACATGTAAGTATGTGTAAAGTGCAAACCTGTTTGGTTCATTATTCATAATAAAATTAAGATTGAGGAATTTCATGGGAATGAGCATTCCATGAAATGACCCTACTATGCCATAGCTACTCATTTTAGCTTTTAGGGTGGAAAGTGAAAATTTGGAACAAGACACCAATTGTTTTACACGTTTGGGTAGATGAGAAATTTCTTACATAAGGCTTACATATATTATTTTAACCCCAAAGAGTCTAAGTTATTTTTACAACCATTTTATCTTTACTTGAAGCCTTAGTTAACAATATGGTCTAATGTATTAGTCCATAATTGCAATTACAAATCCGATTGCTGGATTCAAATTTCACATTCAAAGTTCTTCGGCATCATAATGATCAAGTTTCACTTTGAAAACAAAATAAAGCTAAAATGTGGATCTTCAAATAAGATTGATTTATTTTTTTCAATTCTTGGAATGCAAAAGTGAGGATCCATGAAAACAAGCATCAACTTTAAAGGGGTTCCAACTCCTTAGTCAACTCATAAATGAGTTTTCAAAGTTAGCCCCCCATGCTTTTCACCTTTGATTCCCACCACTCTCATTGGTGTAGAAGTCAAGCAACAAGGTTCACAAACTACAAGGCCAATGCGCACACTTATTCAATCAAAAGGTCACCCAAATTCCCCACCATTAGATTAATTGAGAGGTCTCAAAAAGCTACATTCACCCCCAGAAAAGAATTGAAAAATATTTAAATTTTATCATCTACCTTCATGTGGAATTTCCAAACAAAATGGCTTATCAAGCATTTGTGGGTTAAAAACCTTTTAATTTTTCTTGTTTAAGGTCTACAATTTTTTTAGCATGATTCTCATTTTTTTGGACTTTAATCATGGAATCCTTTGGTAAATGTTATAACAAAATTTTCAACATTTTGAATGATCTCAAACACCTTTGCAACTCTGTGTTGCAAAAGCTCCAAAAGAGAGGTTGTAAGACTGAAACATACATGAATTGAACATACCATAGTTTGCAAAAAAAGGATGAATGATAAAAGACTAAAACTCACATGAATTGAAGATGCCATAGTTTGTTAAAAAGGGTGAATAATAGCAAGAGTGAAACTTACATGAGTTGAAGATACCATAATTTGCAAAAAGGGGTGAACATGTGGGGCTAACATTAGGAAGAAATTGGCAATTGGGAAAAAGAAGCATACACATAATTGCCAAGTTTGTTGGAAATGAAAGCATATTGTTTCCAATTTAGAGTCCAAATGTTGACAAAAGATATTGGGTTCAAATTGGATATAAGGAATTATTTCAAGATGTGATCATTGCTTGGCTTCCATTGAGATAAGTGATTATTTGAGTTGATATTAAATTTTTTGAATTAATTTATTCTCAAATATTTCTAATATATAATTGAAAATTTTTGTGAATTTTGAAAATAATCTAATCAATATTTCATACACAAAAACATTTTCAGACAAATGTTGCCAAAAGAAGTTGTTTAAAAGATCTGTAAAAATATTTAAAATGATTTGAAAATGACATTTTTATAGAAAAAGCTTTATGTGCATCTTTACATTATAATATAATGCAACATTTTTATAAATTTTTTATAAATTAAATAAATTTATAAAATCCTGATTTTAAGTATGGGGGGTTGATAAATGTTGAATGACAATTCTTTGGCACAATTGTTTGGAAGAAAATCAGCCAAATATATGCAACAATTTTCGATCAAAGAACTTGAGCTACAATTTGTTGGTTATTATAACATTGCATGACTAAATATTTGAAATTTGCTTTACACATTACATTACACACCAAAGCCTTGCTGAAATGAACCTTTTTTCAATAAGTAAATTTTAAACTACTAAATTCAGAAAACCTCACTTGATATGAAATAATTGCAAAAACCAATTCATCCTCTTTAAAAAATAAAATTACATGAATAGGAAAATTCCACTTGCAAATAATGACTTTGTGCACTTCCAAGAAACAATTTGTCATCCAAATAACAAACCCCCTCCCCCCCCCCCTCCCACAAACATAAATAGTCCATGTGTAGGTTTTGTCCCTCATTGACCACAATTTCTCATCGAAAATAAATAAATAAATCCATGCAAGTAAGAAAATTCCACTTGGAGCCCCACAAGTGAGTTTTTTTTGCAGTCCTTTAAAAAAGTCTTTTCATCCAAGAAAGAAACCACCCACTCTTCACACATAGGAAAAGTCCTATTGTGCTTGTGAGCGAGTTTTTTTCCCTCATTTAAAAAGGTGTTGTGACCAACAAATAAACCACCTACTCTTCACACACGAAAAGTCCTCTTGGGAGCTCACAAATGAGTTTTTTCCCTCCTTTTGAAAAGATCTTTTCATCCTTCTCTTCAAACATAGGAAATGTCCTCGTGTGGGCCTACAAATGAGTTTTCACTCTCCTTTAAAGAGATCTTTTTTATCCAAGAAATAATCCACCTACTCTTCAAACAAATAAATTTAAAATCCCTTTTGTGGGACCACAATTGAGATTTTTCAGTCCATGAAAAATGATTTTGTGTTTTTCATCAAAGAACTAATTGTCAAATTGATCATTAGGGTATTACTTTGAGAAGGAAATTGATGATATTTTTTCCATGAAAAATCCATTGTATAGGTTGGATTATATTTTTCAAGTCAAAATTTGGCCAAAATTTGCCCATTTTTTTAAAAAATCATTGTTGCAATGTCCTATTAGATTAAAAGGGGAATTCCAAATACACTGAGAGGGAATCAAATATATGAATTGAGATTATTAAGCTTAGGTGGTTTTAACTTAACATAATTGGAATGATTGTGATAAAATTTGGGTAGATTTAGTTATGCGATGGTTATCCATTCATCTAGTGAATGTTAATCTTTTGAGTGAATTACATGTCATATGTTGGAATATCTTAATTTTGTATTGAGATTTCAACATTTTTTAGCCATCAATATGGAAATATTCAATTAAAAAATATATATGTATGTTGGTTGAATAAATGAACCCTTGGAAAAATGCTATAGATGATCATAAATGGTTTAAAAAATTAAAGGTGTAATCATAATATAAGAACCATTACAAGTGTGGATTTAATTTTACATCATGTTTTAAGTGGTATGTTAAATTGATTTTTTTTAAATATTATTTACACATGCAAAGGTAATATATCATAGTATTTAGATAAATTTGAAATGAATTAATGAATATAAATATCCAAAATATTTTTCCAATGGTTTTCTAATTTAAAAATATCATAACAAGTGATTTTAAACAAAGTAGCCTCAAATGCATCAAAGGACTAGGTTATAACCATCCATTCCCATGTCAACCTATCATAAGCTAAGGGTGCATTGATGGCTTTTTCAACCCCATTTGTATGCTTAACTAAAATGAAAAATCAATAGATTTTAAATTATTGAGTTTTAGATGGGGACTTCAATTCATGTGAATCAATTTGGAGGATTAAAATGGGAATAAAAGGAATTTCCATTGTAGGATATAAATAAAAGTTCAAGATGATATATGATAATTGACTATTATGCAAATAAAAAATAGAAGCAAGAGTGAAATAATTTCCTATAAACCAAGATTTTTAATCCATTGGTTCCATCATTACCTTTGGCAAAAGTTACAATTCAATACTTGGAAATCCACTATAAATACCAATTATATTGAATCAAAAGCAAGTAGGTCAAAAAAAATTTAAATGTAGCAAAATCTTATCACAATGTTAACCTTTTCTATAAGTTTCAATAAAAACATTTATGGATGATTATGATGGAATATAAACTTGTAGTGATTTACAATATGGTACTTATGAAATACTCGATTCATTAATTTCAATGGGGATCAAAATATAAGGAAAATAAGTAATGTAATAAGGACTAGGTTATTTTTGGTGTTACACCTTAAAAGAATTTCACCCAAGCATGTGATAAATTGGTCAATGTTGCAACTTTACTTTTTTCAATGAAAAAGGTTCATCCTAAAGTTCATCTTGCCCAATATATGTCTTGCAAAAAAAGAAAATTTTATAAATGTAGATAGGAAATTTATTCTTCTTGGGACCATGAAGGATTTGTTTTCCAACAATATGTTGAATAGGCCTTAACCATTTTCTCAAATTGAAATCCTTAAAAAAATGGGTTACTTACTTAATTTAGACCTTCAAAGTTATCAAAATGATAAAGCCAATTCAATTGCTGCTAGGAAATCAATTTTCTTAAACAAGAACACAACATATTGTAAGATGGAATAAGCATGCCAAACCACATGCAAATGTGTTTGTTTATTATAGGTTGATGGCCAATTGATTTAGCACTCTTGTAAAAATGGGGACATCTATGAACATGTACAATGAGATCAATATGAAGATGTTAAAGTAAATAAGTAATCAATGTAATCATTTTTATTTATTGAAATCAATCCCAATGATTAGAAATAATTGGACATCTTATCCTTAAATCAAATGTTCAACTTAGATAAATTGAAATGTTCCAACCTTAACTTTGAGCGTGTGACTAAACATGCCATGAACCAAAGAAAGTGAAATCTCACCCCTTGTTTTTTTTGTTTTGGAAAAAATAGCATTTGGCTATTGTTTCAACCCTTGTGGTGCTAAATTGGCCACTACTTGGAATGGGTTGGAGTCCAGCAAGCTACAAGATTATTTTTTAAAGTAATCTTTTGGCTACAATTTAAGGGGAAATGGAGTTTAATTAGGTGATTAATATTTTTTCAAGGTGGTTTGTTTACTACAAGGGTCAAATGGTCGTAGGATTTTTGGTTTTTGCCAATTCTCAAAAGGAGAAATCTAGGCAACCTTTTACTAAATCATGGAAACTTTAGGTTCAAATTTGCTCATTGCTCAAAATTTAATGCAACAAACCACAATGTAAATGCACACATGTTAGAACACAAGTTCCACAAAACCGAAACAAATAAAAACAATCACTTGTGAGGGGATGGAATCTTTTTAACTACCCATTGCATCACACATATGCCAAAATGCAACATCTATGACTCCATCCATGATCAAAAACCAAAGTTACATATGTTTTAATGTCCAGATGGTTACATAGTTGAATCACATTCATCATTTATGCCATTTCATACCATTTTCATGACTATAATCATGAATGGATTATCATGATATTGAAAGATCATGTGATCATGGTTATCAGATTTTGTAATATTAAATTGAATAATAATCATGGAAGATGCATCTAATAATTAAGATTTAATTCTTAAAATATATAATGTAATTTTTAATATTAATTTCTTGTTGCCATATGGTAGTCTAGACTAGATCTAAAAATTATTGTCCACTTATGAAATGCCACATGGCAATCTATTCCATATTATATAATTTATTAACCATTTATAGGCGACCATGTGGTAGTTTAAAGCTAGGAAATGATTTTTTTTTGTCCAATTGTGTGATGCCATGTGGCAACCAAAGTTTAAGGTGTTTAGTTTAGGGAGCCTAGGCTCCTAGGTTAAGAAATTTAGGTTATGCAACCTAACCTAAGGGGTAAAAATCCTTTAAGGTGTACCAATCAAGACAAAAATGATTTAATTCTTAATGATGTTTTTTTCCCCATGTTATATTTTGATCCCCATCAAGTTAATGAATCAAAAAATGTCAAATACTTTATAATAATAATCATCACAATTTTAGATTCCCTCAATATCATCCATTTTGTGTCCCATGAATGGTAAAATAAAACCTAATAAAGTAGTTTTTAAAAGGGTGATGGTGTGTGAAAAAAAATTTGTACACCTTAAAAAATTTGGATCCTAAGAACCTAGCCTAGGCCACCTAGATTAAAAAAACTTTTAAAATGTTAGGGGAGCTAATTAAGCAAGGAACATAGGTAATCCTAGGTTCCAAGTGTGAAGATTTGAACCTTTCACTTTCATTTTGAAAGTTCAAATATATAACAATTGCACAACTTTTTTTTGTAACACAATTATTCATGACAAGGTTATAATCATTAACATATTTTAATTAGGCTAACCTAAGCTTCCTTAGGCTATTGTAGGCTAACTTAGTATAATTTAAAACTACTAAGGTAAACCTAGGCTAAATGTAGAGGCTAAACTTAAGTGTTAAACTTAAAGGTTAAATTTAATGTGAAACCTAAACTAAACTTAGAGGCTAAAGCTAGGTTCACCAAGGACAAATTTGAACAAAACCTATTGTGGATGTACTATAATTTTTTTAAAAAAGTTTCAAGGCACGACGTTGGATTAAATCTATTTTTGCAGTTCATGTGCAAAATCATTTAGAATTGGTTGATGATCAAAAGTTATTATGAATAATTAATTTCCTTTTTTTGAAGATAATTTTTTTAAAATTTATATATAGTTATTTATTTTCTTAATGATAATTATGAACATGTTATTTTTAAATGTATAAAAACACACTATTGTGGCCAAAAAATGTTGTCACAAATATTTTTTTTGAAAATATGTGACTTTCAACTTCCAACAAACCAACATTAAAAAAGGTTTTCACAAATTATATTCAAAATAAGCTGGTTCAATTTCCAAATAATGAAATTGTAAAAGAAATTACATTTTTAAATTGATATTAAATGATTAAATACATTTGTGAAAAATTAATACATGTACCAATATATTGCAAAATGTAAATATACTTTAAAGATGATTCAAATGATTAAAAAATTTGATGAAGTACTTAGTAATGTATTGAATTTGAATTGATTGTACCATTTCAATTCCATATGAAAAGTTCCACTCATGTAATTTCACAAAAAAACATCTATATGAAGTTTTTCATTCAAACAAGCATAATTATTTTTTATTTTTTTTAATGTTTGAAAATTTACTTTCATTTGAAAAAATAACAAGAATTATGTTGGAGGTGTTTGTATCAAAATTCATTGTATATGTTTATCAAAATGCTAGATGAAATCAAAAAACAATTGTCCCAAAATAATACAAATGTATTTTTTTAAAGTACATTTTCTTGCTTAAAATGGCCCTCCCATAACGTGCTTTCACCCAAATGCATGTTGTTAACTAACAAATTCTTTTCATATAAAATTTTCCCAACTTTTTAACATTTTATTAACATTTTGATACATCTTGCTACTTGGTCAAACATGGTTTTGAAATCAAACCACATGCTTTAATCATGCACTTGTGAGTATCATGGCATGACCTAATAATGTAGTTGAAGACATGACAAAGGACATTACTACATGACTAAAACTTAGTCAAAGTTATAAAAATGTTCAAGTAATGGATGTTGTTTTTTGGCATGTGACAAGTGTCTTGCAAAACAAGGTTAACTAAGTAAAAAAACCACTTTGAAGCCACAATAGAACAACAATTTGCAAACAAAAAGTTGAGTTATAAATAATAAATGTTATCCATTTGGGATCACCAACTTCATTTACACATTAAACTAATCAACAATTGCAACTTGTAATGGTACCAAAAAGTTATTGAATTGATATTGGAGAGCTCAAATCTAAGCTCCCACACCATATCAAGGGCATTTTGTGTGCAATTACTCATATGATTTCGCATACAAAATATTTTGCAAGGTATAAACCTTTTGGGAACATATTATGACCACCAAACCCAATTCAATAATGAGTTAGTTGCACAACTTGGATTTACAAAATACCAAAGTATTGAAACATTGTTCATCATCTATAGTGTCAAAAACTCATACCATAGCAATTTCAGCCAACTTGAAGTACTCTAGAAAAAAACATGCAAGCACTTTGGATATTGAAAAAGTGCGCCATAGGTGCATGAAAGGATTCAAATTAGCAGTTTAACCATGGCAGTACATGCATTTGATTTCATGGCCAACTTGAACATAGATTGTTGAATGTCAATGGAAATTACTGACAAAACCTTAGACATCCATAAATCACTATTTCCCCAACTTCTCAAAGTGGCAAAAGGTTTCTTTAATCACATATGTGCACTTGTAGAAACATTCTTTTACATTGGATTACAACCAACATTGTGGACACACCACACCTAAACTATCCATGATACCATAAATAATGAATATCACTTTCAATTCTATAATAAGGCTATCAACAAACCTTAGAACCCCCACATCCATTTTTTAGTTCATTTCAATGCAAAACAAAGTGGGCATAATTATAATAGACAATGAAAAAACAAGTTTGTGTTTAAGGTTAAACTTGCACATTTTGTCTCCACTTATGTCATGGTTACAACATAAACCTCCCTTGTAACATAAAAGATTTCACTAGTTTGCAAATTCAAATGAATAACCATGATGTGTTGTTGGTTCACATCAAAATGTCAAATGGGTAAAATTACATTGAAAGGAACCAAAAACCATATCAAATAATGGTGAAAATTGTAATTTTTTTTACATATGTTTTTGTTTTGACATTTAAAAGTTGTGTTAATCATTCAAAGTTATGTTAAATGATTACTATGAATGTTGAAGAATTCAAATTGAAAATTCATTAAATTTAATTTTGGGTTTTGGTTTTAGTAAACAACTTTTGAATTTGAATAATAATTTTGTTAGAAGTAGTAAATTTTGCAAAGGACTCAAATAAAAAGCTTTTTTAACAATAGATATTGATGATAACTAATTTAAATGATAGTAACCTATTAACCACATTAAAAAGGCACTCACAATTTAAATGTTATGGAATTTGAAATTTTTAGAATTCAAAGTATGTTTCAAATTTTCAAAATTTCAAGAGCCCTTTGACACATATAAATGGGGTCTAATGTACAAGACATATAAAACAAAGTTGCAATTCATTATACAAGATTTAAAAGCCTAAAATAGTTAGCATATTTTGGTATGATTCAAAATTATGATAATTTTTCAAAAGGAAATGTAAATTTATATTCATTCAACAATGACTAACATGTGATATATTGAGACAACTAAATGTATTTTTGATAACAAGTTACAAAAGATTTTATTCAACAATTTTTTTATATGAAAAAATGTTAAAGATTAAAAAATGATTCATAGTCCTTTTCTAAAGTAATCATGTTGATTTCTTTGAACTAGTGTGAACCCGGTGCATAATGCACCCGTGCCCGCCCCCCCCCCGCCGTTACTTACTTCGGGCCGGAAGCAACCTCCTCGGAGCTGCTGGCCAGATGTCATCCAAAAAAAATAAAATAAAAAAAGAAGCAAATATGTAGCCTTAGATTTTTCCAAAAAAACAAATCCAAAAAAAAAAAGATAAAAAAGAAGCAAATACGTAGCCTTAGATTTTTCTGCTCATTTTTTATTTTTTATTTTTTATTTTGTTTCTTCATTTTTGTTAATTTAAGAGAAGGGGAGA
>Ga0116227_10006081_pt1 | contig 24765 bp, 18 predicted proteins | sample S1TSphgellanicum_FD_89693 | JGI IMG/M metagenome (GOLD analysis project Ga0116227, IMG submission 89693) | Host-associated microbial communities from peat moss isolated from Minnesota, USA - S1T2_Fb - Sphagnum magellanicum MG | ecosystem: Host-associated > Plants > Peat moss > Unclassified... | reverse complement strand
TAACCCTCAAAACATTTAACATTTTGCCTTTGAGTTGTTTGAACTTTGTGCTTGCACACTTTTCTAATGTTGTCATCTAAATGTTAGTTGTTTATTTGAAGATTTCTAAGTTTGTGGTCTTTTTCTTTTTTTCAAATGCCAATCAAGAGATTATTAGGTAATCTTGATTGATATGGTGGCACAAGGTGGAGAAAAAGGAGCACAATGCCCGTACATAGAGTTCATTCTCTCATTATTGAGGAATAAAATGGCACATCATATGTCAAGCCTTGGTGCCTAAGGCTTTTTAATTTTAAATCCTTAAAATGATGTAGATGTGTGAACATTTAAAGTTTTAACAAGAATGTGAACATTCAAAATAGCTCGAATTGGGTGGACAATATGATTCTATGTATTGTAAGCTGCAACATTAACTCAATTTATATAATGTTTTGCAATGAAACTTGCTATGACTCTTGCTATACATTTATATTTCATTTGTTTTCTTGTAGCCACTATTTGTTATTTTGATGCAAAAACCTTTGCCACATGCACTTGAAAATAACCAAATCACTATAGCCAAAATGATCTAAAGTTTTCTACTTTCACCATTCATGTGTGAAAAGAAATCAAGTTTGTCAAAATTGCTTTCAATTTTCCAATCAAAAAGCCACCCATCAAAATTTCAAAAAGTTTTTAAAACATGTTATATGATGTCACCAAGTTGACTAATGAGTGCAAGAGAAGAAAATACGGAGTTAGACATAAAATTCTCCATAGTGAGAAGTTGACTAACGAGTGCAAGAGAAGAAAATATGGGGTGAAACATAAAATTATCTATATGTAGTGTGATTTTTGTGATACTTGAAATTTGTATTTATGTTGGGGGGTGGGGAAGAAGGGTTGGGCCTATATTAGTATCTTCACCTTTTTAAGTGAAACCTTCAAGTGCACATATTAAACCCAAGAAATTATAAATTTGGATTGTTAAACTCTAATTTGTCTTAGCATGGGATATTTCTTATTTCTAAAGGCAATTATTTTAAATTTGGGGTTTTTATCAATGTTTTTTGGGTTTGTAGTGTTAAATCTAAAGGTTCATATTCAAGTTTTTATGATTTGAACCCAAACCTACATCCTTTTGATAAAACTAGAACAAGAATTGGACCATGCAACTAGCGTTTTGCTAGAACCAAAATCAAAATCGTGAAAAACAACTTTGAACATAGGTTCAAGTTAAAGAGTTGGGTAGCAAATGTTGGATTTTATAAGAGTTGATTGGTTTATATTAGTTGTAGAACTTTGTACTTATATCATCCTCAATTTTTTATTACTATAAATTATGTATTTATACCATCTTTTGTCTTGGGGAATGTGTAATATACACATGACACTATGTTCGATTTTCAAATTGGGCCTGTAATGTACTTTATGAATCATACACTAAATCACAAGAGAGAGACAAATAAGGTTGTTTGAAAATTGTGTTATGAAAGACAACTCACAAATGGGTATTTAAGAAAGACAAGTAAAAAATTCAATCTTAAAAAAAGATATGTGACTTTTAGTCATGTAATTGTTTGATTAAGATTAAATTAACAAGTAAATTTTGAATAAAATTCTTAAACCCTACACTCATCATAATTCAGAAACCATGAATAAAAAGCAAATGCACCTTCATCATATCCTAGGTTTTCAACCATTAACCCTTAGTTGTACTTGTTTCATTTCCATGAAAATTTTCAACATAGACTCCATCTCTTTCCACCAAAGAAAACACACTAATTGCATTTCAATACTTAGATTGTTTTATTTTTAAAAAAATTTAAATTTAAATATGAATAGATATCCTTTCGGTGCTACAAAATTTGTCCTATGCTACATATCAACACCTACACCTATTGCTATTGCTATCCACACACCACACAAAATAACATAACAACACCCTAACTAACACATCATACCTAAACCAAAATAAGATTCACTTGCAACAAGCAAGAATTGAAACCCAAAATATAAAATGAAAACATAACACACAAATTATGTGCCAAAAAAACTTGCATAAAAACGCATGACAACTTGTAAAACAAAACACACTATGTTTTAGAATTTAAAATCACCAAAAGTGATTTAAAAACTCTCATTTTGGGATTATTTCCGAAATACCAAATAACCCAAATTATGTTCACATTGGAACCATCTCTGAGCTAATACACAATTAAATATGTTAATTCAACTTAACACTAAACTAATTATGATTTAATTAAGTGATTAAACTAACACTCTTGACAAGTGTGAAATGTGCCCATCTTTTAATTTTTCTCAAACAAAATAGTGTTGTAATTCAATGTGTTTTGTTTTTATATGAAATTTAAGATTCCTTGTGAGTGCAAAAGTATTTTGACTATTTGAAAGTTTTGTAATAAAAATGTGTGTTTTTAGACCTAAGTTGTTCACTACCACTCATATCTAATTGATTTTTTAGTGACGTGTATTGTAGCCATGTGTTTGGTTTTATTGCTTGATAAAAGTTTAAATGTTGGTTGTTGTTTAAATTTAGATTGGCATTAGCATTTTCAAGCTTTAAATCAATTAAGTAAAAGTTGATTATCTGAAACCATGTTCTTGACTTGATTATATAAGTCCATGGAGAATCTTTCAAAACTATGCAATTTTCTTTCTTTTCTAAGATGAATAATAACCCTTGGGCTAATCCATGTAAATTGCTTCCTTTACAAACCCATTTAAAAGAATGTATTAATATCCAATTGGGTTTTATGTTGCTCCACACTACTAATGACAATGAAATGATAAAAAAAATGAATTGATTTTGTGCAAATTAAGTTCCTTTTGAATGAAAAATATTGAATGACATTACATGTAGCTTGAATTGAATTGAATTTGAATTCTTAAATTCAATTCAATTGAGTTTAGATTCAATTGAATTGACTTAAAATTCATAAATTTAATTGAATTGAATTAAACAAAATATTCCTTTTTTTTGGATTTAAAATGGTTAGGGTGAAAACATGATAAAATAAACAATTTTTACTTCTTGTCAAAAAAATGAAAAGTAACCATAAACAAGCTTTAATGTATTGAAAATAGAATTAATCTTTCATTCAATGATTAATATGAAGATACTCTTTAAAATTTTATTTTAATAATATTGAAAAACCACATCTTTAATATGCATGTAAGTGAATTTTTGTAAATACATCTACTTGCACGAAATATATGGTCTGAGAAAATGGGTTGCTAGTAGATTAAATATTTAGTTTTTCCTATTTTCAAATTAATGAAGCCTAAAAAACAAAATTCTCTCAAATTTTGCATATTATATTAAACATATTATTTCCAATGTAAAAGTAGTTTCGAGCATTGTATTGACCAAATAGTTTAATTCAAATGTATTTGTTATGTACTTTTATTACATTAAAAAAAATTAGATTTTGGGTGCACTACACATTTGGTTTACTTTACCACATTTTCATTTGTTAATGTTTTCATTGAAATTTCAATGAACTTAATTTGGTTAGATTGAATTGAATTCTTTTCATAATTTGGTTGAAAATCTATGAAAAATCAATTATGAAAATGCACATGTTAATTTGTCTTTTAATACCCATATAGGTGGGTTGGTGAAAGGACTAAGGAAATTAAGTTTGGGATTTCATAAAGAAATGTTTTCATAATCATCAAGTTGACAACCATATTATTGGACCTTATAGATGTTTCATTTTTACCAACCTCCATTATAATCATCATTGGAATTTGATCTGAATTTCAAAATCAAACAACCCATTGCCAATGCAAACATGATTCATAAAAACATTCATTTTGATGACATGTGAAAAGGTCTCATGGTAATCTAAATTTTTTATTTCAAAACACCTTTCACCATCATTTCTTATTTTTTCAATTTCTTTAGAGATGCATTGTACATACATTTTTAAAAAATTCATTTGGAATTTATAGTGTTATTTTTTATCATTTCATTTTGTTGGTGATCAACCTGACAAGGAAACACTTCTTTGTATTTACTGAATATGTAAGTAAGAAATAGTTTATCCCATATATTGGTTGTTGGGTAAAAATTATAATTTAATCAATTCAATAATATGATTTTCTTTGTTTTGAAAATCAACATATAATTCATATAAGATATGTGCTATATATATATAACATAAAATATGTATTTAATATTTTAAGTATCAATTGTTATAAGTAGGTTTAATTAATAGGTTCATGAGTGAACTAGTATTACTAAATGAATTAATGATCAAATGTGAAGGAATGAAAAATGAAAAATCTTTCCACACCACTAACAATTGAAAAAAACTAAACAAATAGGTGGGTACATTTTGTTTTGTCATCTCCCAATTACTTAATTGAAAAATATGTTAAAATACATGTGATATGTCAAAATAAAATAAAATAATCACACAATCTTACCATGTTTGGTTTTTAAAGAAGTTACTATTTGTATATTTTTTTAAAAAGTGAGGTAAAGGGCTTTTTTTAATGTCATGGAATATAATAACATATTAAATTATTATTTTATGAAAATTGGGAATATTTTATCTATATTTTTTATATACATTTGTAATCCAATTATTGGCACCATATTTACATCAAATGAAATATTTTAAAAAATTCATTAAGTTGCACATCATATTTTTTTACAATTCATTTGGAAAAAAATGGTAATATCTTCCATTAGGGTTTAATTGCATCCTCATCATTCTTTGCAACTTCGAGTATTAAAATTAAATAGTAATAAGGTGAGAAAAAAAGGTTTTTCAATGTAATAAAATTATCCACAAAGTTAACCAAATCAAGGACCAAAATGCCCAATGTGATTAAAACTAAAGATGAAATGTGAAAAAAAGGAAAAAAGGTACATTGTCCTAAAACAAGGGGTTGGTGGTGGTAAAAAAACAATTTCACCTTAAGTTTTTGATTTGTTGAAGATGCATTCATTGCAAGGCACAAGCATGCCAAAGTATGCCCAAAAGAACCTTGATAATCCAAAAACACATAATTGTCAACTTTGGAGTTTAAAAAGTAGGACACATTCTTTGAAAATTAACATTTAAACTACATGAACATAAAATGCACTTTTGATTTTTAGAGTTTAGCTTTCTTCTAATATTTTACGTACATGGATTGAATTAAAGGTCCTTGTTTGTTTATGTTCTTGATTTCTTCTTTTTGCAACTTTTAAGTGTTGGGATATTACCAACAATAAAATGCTTTGTATGATTTCTAAGTAATGCTCCAAAGACGTGCATCATCTTCTCTTGGTCATCCCCAACCCAACACATGCCATTTGATTTAACAAGTTTCGAGACTTTTTCCAAAAAGAAATAGTAGATTCTCCTTCTTGAATGACTAATGCTCTAAATTTCTTTTTGACCACAAGTTAGTCTTGTGATTTATCTACATGCTCATACATTGCTTGAAAGAAATCCATGTTCCTTTTACTCTTGTTAAATGTTGGACCATTGTTAATTGATTGTCACAACAATTTAGCAACACATTTACAAGTCCAAGGGAAATCAATTGCATTTTTTTCAAATGATGTGAAAAAAAAAAAAAGGTGTTTATAAATGGATTATGAAAATATATCTAAAATATATTTAAAGTTTTATTCTAAAATCTAATAGACTATTCTTATAAATTTATTACTTTATATCATACCAAAAAGTCTTTTTATCTCATTGTTCCAATAAATATATGAAGAATGACTTCTTTGAATTGCATATGTTTACCTTCTTGAAGTTTTCAAGGTTTATTATCCATAAATTATGTTAACCAAATCATTTTGGGGTTCAAATTTTGTAAGGTGTACCAAAAATATTGTCATACCATCCTTTACTAATCATGTTTCACCATCAACATAAATGCAAAATGGATCATGACATTGATGTTAATTTCATATATATGGTGTTTAAGCTTTCATATTTCAAAGTATGATAATTATTTATTCATTAATGTGTAAACAAATCAAAATATAAAATAGAATTAAGATTGCATTCAAGCTTATTTTTATTTGATCTTGGGTTGTACACCTTTAAAAAAATTGGGACCCTTTAGAAAAATAATACTTGAACTTTCATTTTCCAAAGAAGGTAATTTCAAGAGTTAGCAAACTTGAATGGCCCAAAAATGTTGTTCAAATAGTGTTCCATTTGTTCTTTGGATTGTAAAATGTTTGTTGAAGATCTGGAACAAGAAATAAATTCAAAATAAATATGGAAATCTTGTACTCCAATGTAGGCACAACAAAACCATGTGAATATATTTTCATGGAATTAAAATTTAATGATATTTTGGTGGTATTCCATAATGAAAAAATATTTCTGCAAATGTTGAACATTTGTGTTTTTAAAGTGGGATTGTTGAAATGGTTTATGGAAATATAAAAAAGAATTGTTGAAATTGATAAATGATAGCAAGATGCATCTTCAAGATGTCTTATTGCTTGATTTATATCTAATGGTGAGTGCTCATTTTGTGATAAATACAAATAATAGTTGCATTTTTGTCCATCTCACAAAATACCTTTTTTTTGTGAATGGAAAGGTTTCACCTCTCATTATTATTGACATTATGTGTAAAATTGAATTAAATACTTTTCATTTGGAAATTCCCTAGTAGCTTCAATTCAAAATCACATGACAAAGGCATTGCACCTAATCATGAAATATCGAAAAGTACCATTTGAAGCCCCAAATACTTAACCAAATTTGAGACATTCAAGATTGCTTACACTCTTTGTACCATTATGTTTCTTAATTGAAATGATGCTATATGTAGGAATTGTACTAATTAATGTTATACAATGTTATGACTGTGAGATCAAACATTAGTTATGATAGTAAGATGTGATTTTACCTATATTAAACCATTATTAAGCTTTTCTTTCAACCTAAATTTCATTGATAGAGTTTTTCTTTTTAAGCTTTGATGTACCATGTATTAAAACTTTTGAACCATGTGTTTAGTGACAAAAATTATATAATTAAATAGCTAAAAATTATGTAATGATAGACAACTCACATATGTACAATGATATAATAGGAAAACACTCTTCAAAAAGAGATGTGACTTTTAGTCATGTGTTTATTCAACTAAGATTAAATTAATTAGCAAGTAACTTTTAAACATGCTTCACTTTTTTGGATTTGAAAAAAATGTGTTCAAATTAAAATTGCAAGGTTGAAATTTTTTAAAAATTAGGCTCAAATTCACACCTAGAAAATCTACCAATTTTTTTGAAATGTCAAAACCAAGATTGAAGTTCCTTTTGAAAAGGAAGAATTGGCCAACACTAGTTTTGACTATGATGCTACTTTAGGTGTTGGTTGATGAGAGGCCTTGATTATTGTCAAAAAATATGCCCTTGTGGTGAGATCATGTCACCTCATTTGCTTTTGAACATTCTTTACAACATTCTCACAATAGTTTTTACTTTGTGATGAAACCACATAACTTGAGTCATTCTCAAATCACGAATGAACAACCAAATGACACCCCAAAAAATGCTCCTTTGATAAGTGTGATAGAGGCCACAAGGAAGGGGCACAATTTAACACAATCTTTAGTTCATTCCTATTATCTATGTGTTTTGGGAAATGGGGGGAAGCTTGTTTCTTTGGATCTTTTCCCACATTTTGAACCTTTTATTAGAAGTTATTTTGTATTTCAACTACAACTTGCTATGGGTGGCAGCTCATGACTATATCCTTGAGGTTAGATATTCATATCCTTGACCTTGCAATCATTTATCAAAAAATGTTTTATTAATTTTGTGATGTGGTGATCATCCAATGGAAGATTTAGTCAAAGATTTTGGCTATAAGCAAAATATGAAAGTAAAGAAAGTAAAATGTCCATTTATATTTTTTACTACCTATTAGCACCAAATTTACAAATTCGATCATGGACCAAAATCCATTATAAATAAAATTTGAAAATTAAAGAAAGAAAATAGGATACAATACGTTCATGTGCATGCAACTCAAGTATTGAAAAAAATATTCAAGTTCACTACATTAAAGATGCTTCCACCCATGGTACCCAATGAATTTTATGGTAAGGATTAAGGATCTCTCAATTATTGGCAATGTGCTTTTGACATGAGGAAAAAAATATTCATTGATGCAAAAAGGTGACCACCACTAGTCAAGATGAACTTTGAACATCATTGATGTTGCAAGCAATTAGAATAGTACTACACATAATAGCTTGATAATTCCAAATCAACCACATGTTGGGATTCTTGTGTTTAATGTTATAAAATGGATAATCTATAAAGTACAAAACTCCCACCAATTAATTTGTTTTGGGACCTAGTGATGTTAACTTTTGTGTTGAAGATTGTGAGTGCAACCTAATGGTATCTTTCCAAGAAAATTAATGATCATGTGAAAGCTAAGAAATGTTTTGAACCTTCTTCATCTTCCTTGTCATGTCAAAGGTGAGTAAGAACTACCCATTCAAATTATGTGTGCATGGTGCACATTTGCAATTCTATATGCCAAATGTTGCATTTCAATGATTCAATTGAGTGAGAACTTGGGTTTGTAATTAAAGTTCCATTTTCACACAAAAACAAAAGGACATAAAATATGCAAAAGATATACCCAAAGTGAGAGAGAACTAAACACCTAGATCATAATAAGTATTGCATGCCTTCCTTCATCTACTAGGCCAATATCTAGATTCTACACATTGCAATGGATGGATTTGTGAAGAACTTTTGCAAACAGGATTTTATCAAGTCTGAAATCCAATTGATTTCTATACAAACAACTAAAAGCCTGCAACCAGTGCAATCTCCACAATTCTCTGGTTTGCTGTAGGAAGTACAGAAGTTCTGTTCTTCCCCAATTCTGTGTTCCAAGAATGAAATCCATTTCAGAGAACAAAAGTATTCCAGTAGCCTACACATGTCAGATTAGAGTTTCTGACTTGCAGTGTGTTTTTTTTTTACAATATTTTCCCAGGACAAATTTTGTTCTGTTTTTTTCTTAAAACCCCAAAAATTGGGAAATTTTTGGATTTTTGGATTTTTTTTTTCCCCATTGTGTAGTAAAATTGATTAATTTTTTGGCTAAATTTTTGGAAACATTCACCAAATTTTTGATAATTTCACAAAATTTGAAAAGAAAAACCCCTCCTGTTTCTAAGTTGTATCAGACATTTTAGTTGGCATAAAATAGGGTTTGTGGGTTGTGTAAAGTATTGGAGCTGCCTGTGAGGAGGAGGAGGAATGGATGAATCATGAAGAGATGGAGTTTTTTTTTTGTACTGTGCTTTGCTTCTGCACACATTTAGGGTTTAGGGTGTCCCACTACCCTAGTAGTGGTACTCTCTACACATTCAAGGTATGATTTCAAATGCTACTTTCCTCATGGTAATAGGAGTGTTGTACTTACTTTGTAGGGAAGTTGCAGAAGTACTGTGTAAGGAGCTTGAGGTTGTTCATGATTGGTGTCATCATACAGTTGGAGTGTAACAGAATTATATGTCACCCAAAATTGTCTAAACCCTAAACCTTAAACCCTAAAATAATCCCAAGTGGTTGTTTCAAGTTTGCATTGCTGCTTCTCATGTGGGTCGAGTGAAGCAACACCTACCAGCTCACCATGCAGGATGGATGGATGGATGGATGGATGGTGCGTGGACAGAAAGCATTTTCTTTCTCATTGTATCCTTGTCCCATAGTTAGTTAACCTACGGTGGTTAGCTAACTACTAACAATCCATGTGCATCTATCTACCTACCCTAGTAACTCCGAGGGCATTACCTATTTACCTACCTACATAGTGAGCACTTACATGTCCTACCTCCTTGCCTATGATACTTACCCACTTCCATAGTTAGTTACCTAGGTAGTGTGATGGGGGAAGTAGGAGGGTTTACTGTATAGGTTACCAAGGTGGAACCATTATGGTTAAAGCACAACTGAATTGTAATAACCTGGTTATATAACCTAGGCCTGATTGATAATCTAAACAGAAAATCCTAATTATAAGCGGTTTTCAAGTTTTTAATCCTAATTATAAGCGGTTTTCAAGTTTTTAATCCCAGATTTAGATATATATATACCCAATGAAATCAATAGGATTTTTTAATTTATTTTTCAGATGTAAATATTCTGGGTATGCCCTTCCTTCATTAGGGTATACTAGTTTTAAGGGTATGTTATGATAACCGATATACCTTACCCCCTACTACCCGGCAAGTATATATGGGTAAAAGATATACCCACACAACACTGGTTATATAAGATCCACAAATGACCTCCACATTTTGTGGGTATTGAATCAACTATTAAAAAATGGGTTTCATCTCTCCTTGAAAGTGGTTTAAGGGTTTAGGGTTTAAGGCATTAATACAGGTTTTGTTCCAGCTGAAGCATACACTTTGATTGCAAGTTAATGGGTTGTGGGTTGCTGTTACAGTAAACCCCCTTTATAATCACACCTTTGGTGACCACTTTTTTTTGTGTGACATTAATGAATGAATTGTGATTTAAATGTGTATAATCGCATTCCATATAAAACCTTACTAAATTGTGATCCTAGGTTTTCAAAATTTACAAAATTACAACCTTTTTATGCTAAAATAAAGGTGCCAATTGATTAAAATTTTTATATGGGTTATTCTAAGTTTTACTATGCATTATTAGACTTGAAGTAGGTTGTGATTTTTGTCTTTTTTGATGTGATGATTTACATTGAGTTTGAGTTCCTTAACTATTATTAGCTTGTGTATCTTGTCAATTAGATTTTGTTAATCAAAATTTGCTGTTTTCTCAGCAAGTTTGCATGTCTTTTGCTTATCTGCGTTAGAGCACCTTAGGTTTTTTTCAGCATTGGCCAGTTTTTTTTAATTTTTATGAAAAACCTCACCAGGTTCCCATTCTAATTAATAAATACATTAGAGCTATCCCAGTTCTGGTTTCCACACATGAGTGGAATTGAGAATCTGGTTCTGGGTCTGGTTCTTCACCCCAATAAAAAATATATAAATAAATAAATAAATAAATAAAAATTTAGTTCCAATTCGGGTTCTGATTCTGAAAATCAAACCTGGTTCTGGTTTGGTTCTTATTAACACAGATTGAAACCCGCAATTGACTACCAATCAACCCTGGTTCTGGTTTGGTTCTTATTAACACAGATTGAAACCCGCAATTAACTACCAATCAACCCTGGTTCTGGTTTGGTTCTTATTAACACAGATTGAAACCTGCAATTAGCTACTAATAAACCCTAGTTCTAGTCTTGTTTTTTATTTTCCTTTTTTTTCTCCCAGAATTCTCATTTTGGTTCTGGTTCCAATTCCACACAGATCCAGGAACCTGGTTTCAAGTCTGGTTCTTTAAGACAATCAAATCAGGTTTTGGTTATGAAAATCGGACCTAGTTCAGATTTGGTTCTTACTAACCTGAACTGGAACCAACAATTCTTACCAGTGTTGGCTGCTTATTGCGAAAACGCTTGATTTTTAACCCATACATTGATAACCTACCAGCCAATTATTGATGTTCATGCTTGGATCATATCATTCCGGATTTAGCCCCTAGAGATATCTTGGATTTCTTCATGGCATCTTCAACCAACATTTTACAACCCAAGCTCTCTAATCACATTTGCTACCCCTAGCACCCAATGAATATCGCACATCTCACAATATGTCCCTTCTAATTCTCATATCCTAGAAAATTTGACAAGTGAAAAACAAGTCCCCTTCTAAAAAGATCACAATAAACTTCTTCTCCATGATTTTGCAAGATTTACCCCAAGAGCCCATCCTTGAGGTCCACAAGAAAACATAATCCCACTCAAAGCGCCTATATGAATAGGTACTCACTTCCTTCAACAACCATGATCTCTTTGCAACACCCCATATGATCATTGAATTTCTTATGTATATTGAACTTGAAAAGGAGAATGCCTATTACAAACCAACTCTTACAAACCCCCCTTGTTGATGATCCTCATCAACTGCAACTGAACCTTTAATTCTTTGTATTCGATCAACCTACTTGTGCACTTTGCATTACTCCGCCATGTGCATGCAGTGGGAATCATAGGAGAGATCGAACACAGCGATAGACTATGTTAATGAACATTCATCTTATTCACAAACTTGCACACTGCACACCCATAATCAACAAAAAAAGAGAAAAGAAATCACTTAGCTTGCTGATTCTGATCTGAAAACAAGAGAAGAAAAACATGTCCATTTCCAACCATATTCCTCCAATATATATCTTTGTGCAATGCCAGCAGCTCCATGCATACATCAATCTTCATCAAAGCCAGATAATTTTCACAATGTTCTCTAGTCCAATCAGGTAGAACACACTCCACAAATTCCATCAACTCCATTTCATAGTGATTCCGCATTAATCAAGCTCTTCCCCCATAAACAACACCAAGTCACATCACCATCTGCGAAAAAAGGATAAACAAACACAACAACAGCACACCACTGCGATTCTATTGGGCTCTTTATGCCACAATTCTTCACATGCAAGAGCCAAAAATTTCAGACAGTAAACATCACAGAGAACAGAAAGCTTAACCTAAATTGTCGGTTAGCGAGGACTTTGTTTTGTGGGCACACTGCCAATTCCACCTAAGGTGTAAATCAACAGTCTGGAACACTCTTGTGATGTGAATCAACTGTGGATGGTAACAAGAGTGTTCTACTAAGGCCTGTTCCAGAGCATAAATTGGTATTCCCCATGCATTCCTTTGTGGAACTAGCCCTACGCGGGCCCATTCCATAGTATATGACACAGGCTCCCATGCATTTTGTGTACTTATGGGCACTGGGTCACAGAATCCCCTCAGGCAACAAATTGTGTTTCTAAGACAGTGATTTCAGAGTCTCACCAGCATTTTATTTTTTTGGGTTGTGAAATTTCACACAAGCCTATTGAGAAGTTTTGGAAAAACATTTGTCACAAATTCAATGATTAGTCAGAAAATTAAATTTTATCATTAGTTTTAGACCTAAGTTCCAAGTTAGTTGTCAAGAAAGAACAGGTTCAGCCTGAAAAGGTGGACACTATTCATAGACATGTTGCCATTTAATGGTCTATCGCTTGAAATTCTGGCCATTGACTAAACAAAAAAATTGACCCAAAAAAAAAAAAAAAAACCCTCAAACCCTAAACCCTAAACCCTATGCTAGATTGGAATCCAACCAGATCACCAGAGGTTCAGAATCCTGCTTCTGGAACTTGAATCCATATGAGCTCAATCCATATTGCACCATCTTGGGCAGAAGCTGCTTGGTTGATCAGTTCATGATAGAGCTAAGCTCAGAAAAATCCCAAAGGAAAACATCAGAGTTGAGGACTTTCTGAAGGCCTGTGGAATCACCAGCACCACCAGCACCACCAGCCGCCATCAAACTGGTGCTACTGCAGCTACTTCCACTTGCCATACTTGGGCTCCACGGCTCCATTTCATAGTTGGTAAGGACATGATCATGGGTTTGGTTGTTGTTGTTGTTGTTGTTGTGACTTGTTGAGCAAGACTTCATAATTTGCTGCTGCTCTTGTTGTTGACTGCTTGTGGAAGTAGAATTATTATATTCCTTGTGTGGGTTGTTGTGAAAGACTTGCTGGCCGGTTGTTGTTCTTGCAGCGAACTGAATCTCATGTGCAGGTGTGCCGGATAATAGAGATGCAGCCTGATCAGGCGGCAGAATTGGTAACTGCTCATCACTGCTGCATGCAGGAACTGTGAATTTGGAGCAATTGTTTTGTCCTAATCGAATTGCAATATTTGTACCTGCCAATGGATCGGATCTCGAGTTGGAAAAAATTCACAGAATTATGCAGAATCAGATGGTGAAGTGTCAAGGTCTGGTGCAGCATCCTGCAGGCAGTTGTAATTAGGTCGAGATATAGTAGTATATCTAGCTGCCTGCAATAGAAGAAGATTTGTGGAAAGTATAAGCTTGTGCATCTGATGAATCTAGAACTTTGAGAAGAAAGTATACGATATATTGCACAAAACCTGCTGCAGCATGAGACCATGGAATCGATCCTGCAGCAACCTTCTTCCCAATGTACGTATTGAGGCTCCGATTAAGCTGGATTCCATCACATGACATGCTTATATTATTCCCGCCGCCTACGACGTCCTTGTTCTTCGACTGATCCTGCAGAATCACAACTCCTAATCCGGACTTGGGCATTTGCAGGACTTGGTTTTCCTGTGTCACAGCTTGATGATTCGACAGAAGCTGAGGAGCCTGCAGGAGCTGGTAGCTACCACTAGCTGTGCAGGAAACTGAGCCCTGATCGACGAGTCCTGAATGACTGCAAAATCGACTGCGCTGCTGCTGCTGCATGAGTTCCAGCTGCTGGTTTTGGGACCCTGCAGCTAGTGCTGCTTCCTCCATCGTTTGTTGACCATCCTTTAGACCAACCTAAGATCCACAAAAATATTCTTGTCAGCTGCATGCATGACTCACCTTCAGCTGCAGATGATCGTTTGACTTCAAGGTCTGATCATGACATTGATCATGATTGCTTACTATTGCTGTTCTCATGTCACATGAAGAATTAGCCGATGGCCTTCCTGCAAGGATTGAGTTCTTGGGAGTCGATGTCAGAGATGCAGCACGAGCCGCAGCCGCTGCTGCTGCAGCTTGATGATGAGGATTCCCACCTACAATATGATGGGCAGTTGCTGCTGGGGTACTGATCTGATGCATAGGTATGCAGCTTGAGCCGGCCTGCAGCTGATCTTGCAGCGGCAGCTGCTGTTGCCAATCAGGTCGTTTTCTCATCAAAACATTCAACATATCATCTTTAAAACAACCCAGTGCTGCTTCCGCAATCTCTCCTCCTTTGGGTAGTGCTATACTACCGGCCAAATCTGCCAACAGTTGTGAGATGGGCTTGTGTGTGATCGGATCGATGCCCATTTCGCACAGCTTCTTCTTCAACCGAGTGTTCCAATAATTCTTCACGTCGTTGTCTGTACGTCCTGGCAACTGAGCTGCTATAAGCGACCACCTGCAGCAATTGCCATGATACCAGCATACTTTACTAATGAACTTTTCAAATTTGTTTTTTGTATTTCAAAGCTATTTGACCATTCCAGAGTGAATTTTGTTTCAAGACTCAAGATCAGCTCAAATATTTTCTTCTTGTGTTGACGAATGCTTGTAACACTTTTATAAATGTCTAAAATTGAATAACACAAATGTTTTGATAACTGGCTCCGAATGAATCCACACAAAATTTTTCTCCTGCTGCAATCTATATAAGACAGACCTAGTGACAGATTAAATTGATCAACAATTCATTTCAATTAATCTCTCCACAAGTCCTGATATGTTGCAAGCTGATAAATCTGGACCTGCAACTAGCAGATGATCAATCAAGAGCTGGAAACATGCAAAAATTAAGGTATTAACAAAATTCATAAAAGCACTCAGAGAAATTTCCTCCTAGAAAAGAGAGAAGAGGCATAGTTATGCCTACTTATACATGTAAGATCTCTCTCACTCCAGACTCTTAAGGAGCAGCCATGAGAACAAGGCTCTGCATCTTAGGCCTGGGGCTTTACCTTATGCACTGTCAATTCTTTTAAGTACATAATTATTATTATTGTGTATGGGTGTTCCTACAATTTGCAAGTTTGGGATTGTGAGTACTAATTATAATTATAATTACCGGCTCCCCAGAGCTGCATGAAGGTTGACGATCAAGTTTTCTTCATGATCTGTGAAGCGACCATGCTTCAGATCAGGTCGTAAGTAGTTGGTCCACCGCAATCTACAGCTTTTGCCACACCTTTGCAATCCTGTTTCAAGTTTCAACCCCCACACCCCCAAAAACAACCCACTTTCTAACATTATGTTTTCATGGCATCTTCCATCCAGCTTTTTAAATCATCTCATCTCAAGTGGCTTCAACTCTAAGATCTCATTAAACTTAAAACCCCCAAACAAGACTTTCTGAACAAGGGGTGTTGTCACACACACACTATGGCCTTGCCATCTACATTAAAAAGTATCTTAAGGCAAAAAGAAGAAAATTATGGAAACCCCAAATATTTCACCACATGCAAAAATATAATCTTCAAAAACAAAATCCTCTAAAAGAAACCAAAATCCTTCAAGATATTATTATAACTCTATAACTAATAATCTCAAGTTTCAACACAAGCCAAAATCATATCATCTCTCAAAAATCCTCATATAAAAATAGACATATTATTATTATTACCTAGGAGCCAAAATCCCTTAAGCTACTATACTCTATAATGGATCTAAACACAATATCCTTGCCTTGGTAGGCAAGGTTAATAAATAGATTAGATCTACTTCTCAACTACATATATATTTAAGTCTTAATTAGGTCACTCTTCTTTGTATATATTCAGTATCCCCCAGTCTTGTCATGACTTGTGTTTCTGTGTATTTGGCAGGTATTATTTTGCTATATAAAATTATAAAGAAGACAAATGTCAATCAATATCTATTACACTCATTTATTGATAAATATGATTTATTCTTTTTACAATTACTAAATATAAAGACTTACCTATAAATGGGAAAAAAAATTTAACTATATCGTTAAATGCCTTTTTTAATGATTCGAGGTTAAAACTTAATAATACATGTTTCATAATTTTAGAATTTGATATGTTTACATGCCTCAAGTCTTTTTTTATTATCTAGACCATGGTTGGAATTAGTGTTTTTTTTTTTTCCCCTCAATTTTTGTGATGTTGCTCAAAGTGGTGATAGTCCATAAGTATATACTTAGCCAAATTTGGTGATATTCAATAGGAAAGTATAAAATCTTAAGTATCCTTTCATATTATTGTAGGCAATTGTGGCGAATATTTTGAGTTTCTTTTTTTCCATTTTTTGGCTAACGTTTTCTAAAAACAGGGAAATTTGCAGCAGAATATTCTTTTTTTGAGAATATTTTTAGCAAAATGGTGAAAATTAGCCACAAAAAAAAAGAAAATAAAAATAAAAAATCACTGGTTGGTATGTTCACAAGAGACCATGATCTGTTGTTAGATTCAACAATGGTCCAATCAACATGTCAGCCCATGTCAGTCACTGGGGTATGGAGTCAAATTAGGTAAACCCAAAGTCATATTGAGATGACAGGGTTCAAACTTCGAGCAAGATAAAGTAGACAATTTGTGATCCTTTTACACCTTGTCTAGGGCCCCCTGTCTAGGACCCCTTGTCTAGGGCCCCTTACTTGGAGCCAAATGCTCCCCCCCTGGGGCTTTAGCCTACAATTAAATAAATAAAAGAAGCTGCAACCATTGAGGAAGTACTGTAAGGACCATGGGGCTAGCTAGCTAGCTAGCTAACTCCAACCTCCCACCCAGTTGTACCCCATCATGGGCAGCTGATGGAGTACAATTGATGAAGTGAGGCAGGTGAGTACCTAACATGTTTGAGTACTTGAGGAAGGACACAAGGACCCCAGCTTCATGCACTTGTGCAGTTCATGAATATAGCCAACTACCGTGCTGTACTGTAGTTTCTGGAACCAAAAAGCTGGGAAGAATCAATCAATCCATCAATCCATCTATCCATCCATCAATCCATCAATCAATCAAGCTCCAGATCTAGAAAATGCTCCATTAGTAAACATAGTGGTTTCAGGAATTTTATATAGGAGCAGCTCATGCAGGTCAGCAGCTCTCTGATCTCTAGAGATTTGTAGAGGAATTTCAAGCTAGATGCAAGTCCATCTCTGATCAATGAAATGGATCCACAATGGGGTCGCTGCAAGATCACGATCCTGATGCACTGCAACATCAGCTTCAATGCCAGCGGTTCTTAACTTGTCCCTTGTGTGGAGAGAGATGTTATATACGAGATCAATACTTACGTACCAGCCTTTTTGGGTAGGGTTCTCCAGCTTCCGGTGCCGTGTTGTGCAATGCACGCCAGCAATTTGGCGTCCTCCTCTGGAGTCCATGGACCCCTTTTCACGTTATCCTTCTCGCAACATGGCGCCCTTCCCATGGTGTGTACTCGGCTAGACCCGTAGCAGCAGCTGGACTCGCTAGCTACTAATTTTTAGCACATCACTTGAAGACAGCTAGTAACAAATGCAGCACTGTGATTTCATGAGATTGCTTTCCTTCCGAGAAAGGATCTGGGGAACCTACAAAGACTCAAAGTAGAGACATTATGAGAGAGATATAAAACCCATTCTTTATCCTTGCAGCAGGAGGCAGCTGATCCTTGAAAGAGCTGCCGGTTCATAAGCTCATAGGTGGAACCAGCTGCTGCTGCTACATGCTAGCTCATGTGCAGTAACATCAAACCCAGTAGAAAATTCCAAGTAAGTGATTGATAAGGACTCCATGATTGAAAAATTTGGGGAAATCATGCAGCAACGTCAGGAAGAACTAAAAAGTTGTTCTGTTGTAACCGGAAGATCCAATATTACATTCTCATGAAAGTATGATCCACACTACAACATCAGATCTCATCAGGATCATAGCCCAGGGATTCATGGATCATCATCATTTTATTGCAAATCTTTGGGTATCAAATCTGATCATATCACCTCTGAATATTATTGTCAAATAGGCAGCCATGTATCACGAGAACCTATGCTGCAGCTTTTCCATCTGGATCAAAGCTGATACTGCAGAAGGCCATGACATCATGACAAGCTATCTGCCAGTAGCTAGCGGTAACATGACCACCAGCAGCTGCTACTACTGCTGCTGGACACTAGAATCTATCTAGCTCACTGAATGCAAATTAGTCCACTGGAGTAATTGATGATTCCATCCATCTGATCTAATTATACTTATTGTAACCTGCTACACTTTGAAGATTTTTTGTTTCAAAAATTTTGCATCAACTACTTAATCATGATTGAATATATTCTTATGTTTGACCAGATTTGCACTAAGTCAATCTCAGCTTTTTCTCATGTCCAAGGGATCTTCTTGTGAGATCGCCAAAGTGGGGGGTGTTGTTGTCACCTTCACACCTTCGCTGCTACGTACTCCCGGGACCCCAGGAAGTACACACCACGAACATTTGTCGCACCTGGTCGCTGGAACGTGACATCGTTGAGTCAAAGCTGGCCCAGGCCAGAATCATGACTGGGCGTTGAATCCCATTATATTGGGTCAAACCTGGGAATCATCAGAATATACTATGAACCTTAATGACTTTGACATTTTAATAAGATACGTGAGAATATTAATTGAATGAACTAGGGTTTAGGGTTTGTGGAAAGTCAAAGATTGTGGAATCGTCTCTATGCCCTTTTTAAAAGCAGTCACTTACAAAAGCACTCCAAGAATTTTCCAAGTGTGTACTTGGAGAAATTTCTTAAGTATATTTCAAGGTTACCTTATAAGCATTAAGATGAAAAAGAAGCATTTTAGTGTTAGCAGAGGCAACTTCATATAACTTAATTTTCCCTGTGAAAGAGGAGGGCATTGTTCTTGCTTCAAGGTGGCATCTTATGTTTTGAAGTCGGTTCTTATGTTTTTCTATTTTTTGTGACGTTCCCTTCTTCTCACATGTTTTCATTTCAAAGACTTACTTCACAGTCTTTCTGTTGGGAAATGCCCTTGCATAAGGGCAATACACCAAAATTGGTTCCTGCTCAACTATCACCTCACACAAACCCTTATTCTAGTAACGCCCTTGTCCTTGAATGCTACCTTTTACACATACATAAACACCTACAAGAGGCCACTTCTAAGTAATTAGGGTGAGAGACTTTTATGGGGGCGAGCTGCATCTTGTTCTTACTGCCTCAGATCAAGATATGTTTAAGGTTCTGGAAGATCCGGAGTCACCTCTATAACTAATAGCATGAAATAAACAATTGTCATGCAAGAAAGATTCTGCCCTTCACACCATTCAACATGAGCTTCCTAGGGTCAACTACTCCTTCAAATGCATGTTAAAGGCACATAGACTATAAGGGGTTGTGAAAGAGTCTACAAAATTCGTAACACATGGCAGAATCCTTTGTTCACATTTGATACAGGGAAAATGCAAGAAATGCCCCTCTATAACACATACTCGAGCCAACCCAGTCGATCATATCTATGAGATTACAGAGAAATCTTGACAACTTTGAAGGTAACAAGTGCACTCATAACCTCATGAGAGTGAGTCACAAACAGTCAGTCCATCACCTTCATCAAAAAGAGCCTGACCCTGGCAGTAGGTATACACAAGTATGTAATCATCAGGCCAAAATTTTGGGCAAACTATTCAACAAACATGTGTCCTGAGTTTCAGTGGCATTTCCAAAAGGAAAGGGAAGACTTGGTCATGAAGAGGACTTGCACTCAAGAGACATACCTGAACCCAATAAAATTTGAGTGAATTCTGCTGCCATGTAAACCAGAAAAGCAAACACTACACAAAACACCAACCCTAAAGACATTAGAATCAAAGAAAGCAACTTCACTTCAGGACTTTGACAGCAGATCCATCCAGGCATGTTAAGATGTAAGGGCCACTATTTAGACTCAAATCTTTACTTCAAATTTACACTTCAGTGCTTGTAATCTGTGACACAACTAGCCACTTTCCACATGACAGGTGTTCCACATCAAATATTAGATCAGCTAACAGTACCACATTTTCAACCACTAAGCCAAAAACAAACATGCTCAATGACTTTTGAAACACCTGTGAAATGCCAATCATTCTTATACATCAAATGTACCCATAAAATATGCTCCATATAGGCTTTAACCCTCAGAACTGTGTAGCTTCAAGGTGTTGAAACACTTAACATTTGAATCTGAGAGCATGTCAGTTTCACATATCATAACAAACTACTAGGCATCACACTTCCGTCACAGATGAGCCACTTGTTCACATTCTTATCTGGTCTTTGTGACCACAGTGAACATACAGCAGAGACCCATGGACTGCCTCACAAAATTACATGAAGAAATAATCTGGAATGTAACCAGGAACTTAACTGCTCCTTGGATCTAGCAATAATAATAGCAAAACTACCAAGCACATAGCAGTCAACAACTGCTTCCACCACATTTATTAAGTACATCAGAAAGGACAATGCACCTCCTGCAGAAAGATAACACAGGGAAAAAAAGGCAAACTTACTGCATGGGGCAGCAGACTTTTAATTGCCTTCTCAAGGCTCCAGACCATGATCCAAGTAGTACCCCTATTCCAGCAAAACTGTGTCACCTCTGGCACAAGCTCATTCAACACAATGGACACTACTTTTTCTTCCTGGACTTGCTCTGCTGTGAAATACTTCTTGTTACCTTCTGTGTGAATGAAGTTCCCTGCACAGAAAACAGCAGATTCCCATAATCAGGAATTGTTCAGAAACCTGAGGACTATATTCAGAAGAAAACTCTGGAAGAGGAATCAGCAAAATACCTGCAGCCATTCATCATTGGCAGCATCTACACTGTTTCGTGTGCCTGTCTCCACTTTCTTTGTCCGTCTTGATTTCTGTATACAAGCAAGAACTCAATACAATGAAAACATGGCACTAATTCATTCATTTATCTTGGAAGTTTTTACTGCCCTGATAAATAGCAAGCTATACCACAGTTGCACAATCAAAAGAAAGAAAGATGTATCCAGCAAAAGAACACTAAATATTTGGCAATTTGGATCTGTTCTTGTAGATATGCAAAGCCAATTCTACTTCACAGGAGAATGTAGAATTGGACATAGCCCAACATCATGACCCACTCCCATTCCTACTCAGGAATTGCCATACATACCTTGGAGATACGTTGGACTTGAGAGTACACCCACATGCCAAGAAGCCCCAACAGACCCAAGCCAAGAGTGATAAGGAACACTGTTTCCCCACTCACAAATCCACTGGCTTCCACTACTTCCACTGTGCCATTATAGAAGACACTCTTGTGGAGCTGCTCACCCAACTCATACACCACACTCGCAACCAGATCAAAGCTTCCTGGCTGCAATCATGGCATCAGTCACTTCAAATGTTCAGATATACAATCAGAGACTGGGAAAATGCCAAGGAAGGGAACACTATCCAATAAAACAAATTATCTGTTCACTTCCTATTGACCAGCATGTTGGAGATGAGTGGTGACAAATTGAGCTCCAAACAAACCTGAAGCATAAGCCTTTATCCCCACAAGTAGTACATACAACCTTACCTGAAGATACTTGTTGACCATGAAAGTGTAAGGAAAGGATGCCTGAATTCCTGTGGGGACAATAGTATTCCCAAATTCCTGTAAGCCAATCCACTATTACTAATCAGTGCAAATTTTCACTCACCACTCTCTTAAACTGCATGGAGGAATCTTGAACTGTCCACATCCAGGAAACTTTAAGTTCTACAAATAGAGGCCACCTTCCTCCCTTTGTTCATTAGTAAGCAACACTGACATCCTGGGCATCCTATTCATACAAGACATAAAATAGAAAGTGCAATCAGAAAGATTAGAACCCTAGCCTTGCAAATAGAAGTTGGGCAACTTGTGTGAGACTAACCTGCACAGTGAAGTTTTGGACATGGATACGATGATCATACGGTAAGTTTAGGCTGGCCTGGATGAAAACCACCTTCAGTGCTTCATCTCCTGCAACCACATTGCAGCCCAGGACCTTATACCATTTCCCTAGCACCACAGTATGATGTATGAAACCATCTTGAGCTTTCCACAACAAATATTAGTGACAAGATTTGTGCATCTGTAATCAATAAACTTAGGCACACATATGTCAATATAAGAGAAGCATGTCATTACCAAGAGCTCCAACAGAAAAGTTCCCCCCACCCACTTGTCTACTGTTGTCAATGGCAATGAAAGCCACACATCTAGTACTCTGACAGGAAGAAAATACTATATCACATAGTGTCTTGATGAAAGGAGGCCACAAGCTGCTACGTGACACAGGAGTTGAAGAGCACCAGAAATAGTGAGATTACCATTGTTACTAATTCCAAGTATTATCTCAGCTGGTTCTCCTGCTCCCACCGCTGCAAGATCCAAAATCCACAGTTTATTGCACAACCAACTCCTTCCATGTGATGCAGCTATGAATACATTTTTGTGCTCCACTAACTTAGGCACTTGGTTCACATTGTTCAAACCTCAGTTAGTAAAGGCAAAACACAATTGGACAATATGGAATCCACACAGGGAAAGCAGTCTGTACAAGGGCACTGACACATCAAATGTAGATGTCACTTACACTTTGTGGGATTCTGTGGAAAGTAGAAGACTGTATCCACCTCAGAAGCAGGTCCCAGAAGATCATCAGCTGGGACATCAGATATCTGCTCGTCAACAACCCCTACTTGGCCACCATCTCCTCCCGCTCCAGCCACCACTTCTTCATATTCAGTTGCACCAGCCCCCACTGTGGTGCACCCCAATCCAGTTTCCAAAATGCTTACTTCCTCACATCTACAAAACCAAAATGAGTGACAAGAAATCCACCTTGAAGAGGAACAATAAGGTCAAATCGTTTTTTGCAGGTGGCATTTCCTGACGGTCAAGGAGCACGGAAGCAGAAGCAGCAGATAAAGAAATTTCCTTGCTCATACGATCAACTTCTATATTTAGATGAACCCCAAAATCGTTGCAGAAAAATCCTGCACCTGTAAGAAAACCTAAACAGACGAACAAAACAACAAGACCATGTGGCGACCAAAGCGATTAGGGTTCTGAAAAACTTGCCGAACCATGCTTGGAGTCTTTAAGACGGTCTAAAACTCAACATGACCTAACGGCAAAACGAAAGGTAGTATTACGCCTCCCTCCCTCCTCCCTCCCTCCCTCCCTCAAAGCCACACACAATCAAAGACACGCTAGAAGACGCAGATAGGGGGAGGGAGGCGGGGGCTGTGGCGGCCTCACTCTAAAAACCCCGCAAAGAATGTTTCAATAGGTGCACAAAACAGACAAGAAAGAGGGGAAGAGAGAAATGAACAACACCTGTGACAACAGTGAGAAACTGCAGCAGTAGAATGGAAGCCAAGAGAAACAGTAGCAAGCTCGCTCTCCATCTCGACTCTGCCATCGCTCCGGTCTGTCTAACGCAACACGAAGCAACGCAGTCGCGGAAGACTGAGGCAACGAAAGTGAGCACGAGGAAGGAAGCAAATACAGAGTGCAAGACAAATACATGTATGTATGTACTTTAAGTAAGTATGTATTATGCGTGTATGTGAACAAATCACATGCATACATCTACCACAAGGATGAAATACCTTGCAAGGATGAAATATTAATTAGGATAGACCTTTTTGAAAGCATCTAAGCCTCCCTTGACCTACTTCTAAAGGAATCTTGGATGAGGTTCATTAGTGAATTCAGTGGAAGGATGCTGGGGATCCTGAACAAAACTACTACAGCCCTGGAGGAGCCCTGATAAACACGGTCTAATAAACACAGTCAAGTCGTATTTATTGACTGCTCCCTGTTTCTGATTGGGTACATAGTTTGATTGGTCCAAGTGGTTTGCTATTAGTAGTCTCCCACCAGCATCCATGCAGTCCCAGTTTCAGTTTTATGGGTGGAGTTAGAAAAAAAGAATTACCTAGTAGATAACATAGAAGAGGAAGATTCAGATGGAGATGAGTTAGTCAAGGTAGCCAATCAGCCAGAGGAGACTGCACAAGTTGCTAGACAGGAGCTGCAAACTCAGCAACACGATGTGCAGTTGATTCATGATGAGGATGCTGGAGCAGGTCAAGAAGAAGAAATTCTGCTGCGTCCTGTAGAAGTT
>Ga0116227_10006079_pt1 | contig 24767 bp, 22 predicted proteins | sample S1TSphgellanicum_FD_89693 | JGI IMG/M metagenome (GOLD analysis project Ga0116227, IMG submission 89693) | Host-associated microbial communities from peat moss isolated from Minnesota, USA - S1T2_Fb - Sphagnum magellanicum MG | ecosystem: Host-associated > Plants > Peat moss > Unclassified... | reverse complement strand
GATGGTATAAACAGAAAACTAATAAGAAAAATATATAAAGAAAAAAAAGAAAACCTTAAAAACAGAAGAAAAAAAAAAAAAAAAAAAAGAAAAAAAACACAAAAAAAAAAAAAAAAAAAAAAAAAAAATACAAAAAAAAACAGAAAAAACGGCAAGAAATTTTCTAAAGAGGATAAGGAATTTCTTCATTCCGGCGGATTGGATTCATTCTGCAATACCACAGCGACTAACTTATTACCGGATTCATCCATTCTAGCAGCTGCTGCTGTTGCTGCTTGCCTGCTTGCTGGGTGGGTGGGCAGTGGGTCGGTGGGTGGCTGTTGCTGTTAGTTTGGACAACGCTTCCTTCCTTCCATCATCGTTGTCGTTCGGCGACGATGCCCATCCAGCCTCTTAGCTGCTGACACTTGAATTGCAGGAATCATCATCATCATCGTGCCAGATGGATTGGATAATCCTCGTGTGGCGGTGAGAGTTGATAGGTGGTTGGTTGCATACGGTTGCAATTCTGTTTCATTCGGTGAAAGAGAAGACGAGAGAAGAAGAGGAGAAGCCCAGAGAAGAGAATCGAAGAGAAGAAGAGAAGAGATCACATAAGAGAGAAGAGAAGAAGAGGTGGTTGTTTGTTTGGTTTTGACCTTCGGGAAGTGGGTAGGAAGGAAGGGATTTTGTGCTTCTGTTTTTGTGATGAAGCAGCAGCAGCAGCACACATTTTTTCGAGTTGTTGAGTGAAGAGGTATCATCGAGCAGTGCAGCAACAATTTTTGTGTTTTGTGGGGGCAAAAGTTGCAGGTTTTCTTGTTGTTGTTCGAGTAGTCGTGACGGGAAGAAGAGGCATTTTGGTTTGGTCTGAGAGAGAGAGAGAGAAACACGCACAGAGAGAGAGAGGAGCACGGATTTTGATTTGGGGAAGGGGGGCTTTTGTGAGGGAGAAAGAGATTTTGTTTCTCTCTTGTGGGAGGAATCGAAGGTTGCAGGGCTTTGAATTGTTCGTTTTGTTGTTGTGGTCGGGGATGAGAGCTTGAGGAAAAGAGCTATAGAAGGGGAAGCAATAATGGATGCTTTGAGGAAATTCGGAAGCATGGGGAGGAGAGGATCAGCGGCAGTAGCAGCAGCTGAAGAAGCTCCTGATGATGAGGCTGCTGCGCGGGGAAATGAAACCACTACTGCAGCCCAGAGGGAGAAGGAGGAGGCGGATGTCGGTTTGTTAGATGGTGAGCAACGAGAGGATCATCAGAATGAGTCGTCGGCCCAGAGCCTTACATCTCCCATCCGAGCACCGGTTTCGAGCGACGACGATGACGGAAGATATGTCGATGTAAGAAGAAGCTTCGGAGGTTTGGGAGTGGAGCAACAAGGCGCTTTGATGCGACTCAATCAGATTATCACAGGAGAGTCCACACTTGATACTGCAATCATTGAAGATTGCAGCACAGAGGAGGAATTCAAGGAGAAGATAAAGGACATTGCAAGGAGCAAGGAGCTGTCAGTTGATGATGATGCTAGTGGTGTTTCCAGCATCATTGATGCCCTCATCCCACTGGTGGTGCTGCGAGGACAACAAAATCAGACAAACTTCTCAGCAGAATCTCCAAAGGTGCTGGTGGAGCAGACAAAGTTGGGTGGTGATAATGGAGCAATTTTTGAGGATAATGATGACGATGATCTGACCATTGCCAGAGTCCAGGAAGACAAAGAAACTCCTCAGGAGGATGATGCTGAGGACATGGAGGATGAAGAAGAAGAAGAAGAAGAAGAAGCTGACATTGATGAAGATGATGAAGAGGAGGAGGAGGAGGAGGAGGAGGAGGAGAATTTCAATGTCTTGAAGGGTGTTATGCCGGTTGCAAAACCCTCTACCGATGATGAAGAACTCATTGAAGAAGAGGAAGAAGAAGAAGATGATGATGATGATGTTGATGATGGTAATGACATTCTACAACAATTTCAGTTGCTTTCACAATCAGAAGTCAGCATCCCAGCTCTGAAGTCTTCTTGTGTCAAGAGCTCTGTTTCAAATGCTCTTGCTTCAATGGAGAGTGCAATTTCCTTGCTTGTGTGCGTTTGGAAGATGACATGGGTGGGTGCACAACAACTCCTCCCATGGAGTTTGAGTGCATCTATATGACAAGTGGTTGCTGATGTCTTTGCACTTTATGATATGCTCCTCAAAACCTTCAAACCATCTAGTAGATACAGCCTTACTGGGTTTTTTGAACCAAGAGAAAAAGAAACAGGACTAATTGGAGACTATGGATGGCATTTTGGGTGCAGAGTTGGAAGAGGGTGAGCGGTCCAACATTAATCAGTTTGAAGACGCAGATGATGAAAGAGATGACAAAGAGGAGGAGAATGAGACTTTGTTCCATACCAGAAATGAATATGTTGATGAAACCTTACCCAGGATCATTGCTCGGGAATCAAAAGATGATGAGACTGAAGAAGTAGCAATTGCTACTGGTGCTGGTGCCGCAGAGCCTGAAATAGAGGACAATAATAATCAAGTGGAGTCTCTTGCAGATGCAGTTGTACTACCTTCAGAGTCAGGTTCCAACTCAGTTGGAAATGAAGAGCCCAACATACTGCAAGAGCCTTCTAGGGAGATGAAAGAAGATCAAGTACATATTGATGATCAGATTGAGAAGGTTCCTTCAGGTGCTTGGGAAGGGAGTGAGGATCACAAGGAGACTGAGTCTGATGCAGATGTTCTTGTTGCAAATGAGGCTCCTACTGGTGAGCTGTCTAAGGAGGAATCTGATGCTCCAATGATTGTGTCAGAAGCGGGCGTTGCACAGCCAGAAAAGATAGAGGAGGATATAGCTGCAGCACCTGAAGAATCCAGCAACAGTGAAGAGGATGCCACCCCAATGGCACCTATCAACACAGAACAAGTTGTACCTGGGAAGAAGGATGAAGAAGGGGTGCCTGAAGGCACATTGGGAGAAGAAGCTGATGGACTAAGGGCTGTAGACAACAGGGCACCAGCTGAATCTGCCATCATTTCAGAGGAACCAAGGGAGGAAGAAGCTGATGGACTAAGGGCTGTAGACAACGGGGCACCAACTGAATCTGCCATCATTTCAGAGGAACCAAGGGAGGAAGTCAAAATTGAGGAAGATTCCTCACTCTCAGGTATTCCTGGACAGATCAGCAGTGATGCAGTTGAAGACATCATTGAGCATCAAGAAACAAATCCTCCTGTTTACTCAGTGAGGGATGTTGAAGATGGATCTGAGATTCAGAGCCGAGATTTGCCTGCTACTACTGAAGATTTCACTGAGGAGCAGGAGGACAGAGATAACAAAGAAACACCAATGTCCATTGCTGCTGAAAATGACACTCCTGTAGAGGGCCCCGACGTTGTTGGTTTGTCTCTTCCAGACCCAGTAAAATCAGTGGAAGCTGTGGCCGAGAACATTGCTGCACAGACCAGGCATCCTGCAGAGACTGACACAGAGACAAAGCCTGAACTTGCCACCCTGAGGGTGCCTCAATCTTCAAATGGTGACTGGGACAGGGATGATGATAATGAAGAGGAAGTAAATGATGATGAAGAAGAAGACGATGAGGATGACGATTATGATGATGATGATGATGATGATGATGATGATGAGCATCGTAACCTGGATGCTGCTCAAGCCTTGGCAGCACTGGTGAAGTCTGCAAGTGGTAAAACTGGTACATTTTTCACTCCAAAGATTTTTCCATTAGATAGTTTAAGGACCATCTCGTGGGTAGGAAGAGAATCTGCTGGAATTCATTTGTGTTTTACAATTTTTTGCAGATTCTGGAAGTGCGAAGTCTAACCTGCCATCGTTAGGTGCTGCTGGTCCTTCTCTTCCGCAAAGACCAACAGGACGCAATCGATCTGCCACTGCATCGGAACCGACTGTCAGGAATCCACCACGTAGCAATGTGGCAAATGCTTCCCAACTTTCTGCCCCAGCTGACGAAAATCCCTCAAGTGGAGATGGAAATGATGGGGGTGATGAAACTCATGAGAAACTCCAGAATATAAGAGTGAAGTTCTTACGACTTGCTCACCGCCTTGACCAGTCACCCCAGAATGTTGTTGTTGCTCAAGTACTGTACCGATTGGGGTTGGCAGAACAGCTAAGAGGAGGTAGATCAGCAAGCCGAGCAGGTGCTTTCAGCTTTGATCGTGCTAATGCAATTGCTGAGGAGCAGGAAGCATCAGGGCAAGAGGAGGAGCTGGACTTTGTATGCACTGTCTTGCTCCTTGGGAAAACAGGGGTTGGAAAGTCAGCCACCATCAACTCAATTTTTGATGAGCCTCGCACAAGTACTAATGCTTTCCACCCATCGACAAAGAAAGTTCAGGAGATTATTGGCAATGTTCATGGCATCAAAGTACATTTCTGCACCTCCATCTGAACCACTTACATTTGTGCATTGGGTTCCTTAGTTCAGAATGGACTTGTGTCGTGAAGCCACAAAGCTTGTTGCAAATGTTTTTGTAATTTTCTGACGTCAAAATGATGACAGGTTAGGGTGATAGATACCCCTGGGCTACTACCGTCAGTGATGGACCAGCAGCACAACGAGCGGATTATGGGTTCAGTGAAACAGTTTATACAAAAGTCATCTCCAGACATTGTCCTCTACTTTGATCGGCTTGACATGCAGAGCCGAGACTATGGAGATCTTCCTCTTTTACGCACGATCACAGATGTGTTTGGCGCTGCTGTTTGGTTCAATGCAATTGTTGTTTTGACCCATGCGTCATCTGCTCCTCCAGATGGACCCAATGGTGTTCCACTCAGTTATGAAATGTTTGTAGCTCAAAGGTCTCATGTGGTACAGCAGACGATTCGACAAGCAGCTGGAGATATGCGGCTGATGAACCCTGTCTCTCTAGTGGAGAATCATCCTGCCTGCAGGAGAAACCGTGCTGGAGAGAGAGTTTTGCCGAATGGTCAAATTTGGAAACCTCAACTGTTACTACTGTGCTTTGCATCCAAAATTCTGGCAGAGGCAAACTCATTGCTGAAGCTTCAGGATACAAGCACTCCTGGAAGACCCTTTGGGCAACGTCCACGAGTGCCCCCTCTCCCCTTTCTATTGTCGTCTCTTCTGCAGTCCCGTGCTCAGCTCAAAGTGCCAGATGAACAACAATTGGGAGACGAAGATGATATTGATGAGGATGATGACTCAGCTGACTCAGATGCTGATGACTATGATGACCTTCCCCCATTCAGGTAGGGCACACTATGTTCACACCAAGTTGGAAATCAGCATTTTCTTAATTTTGCTAACTCCAATATGCTCCATTGTGTGGTAACAGAGACCTTATGATGGGGTTGTGTTTTTTTGGGGGATACATTCAGGCCTCTTGCAAAGGAAGAGCTGGATGAGCTAAGTAAAGAGCAAAAGCAACAGTATGCAGAAGAGCTAGCAGACCGTGAGAGGCTCTTTCAGAAGAAGCAGTGGCGTGAAGAGCTTCAGCGGCGCAAGGAGATGAAGCGACGTGCAATGGCCATGTCCCAGGAGGAATTGGCCCACGCTGAGGAGGCAATGGATGATGATGGTGGCAGGGCTGCAGCTGTCCCTGTTCCAATGCCTGACATGGCCCTTCCCCCCTCCTTTGACTCTGACAACCCTACTCACAGGTTCGTCCTTGTAATTCATTGGCTCAATCACCATGCCATATGTCTGTTGGAAATTAGTGTGCATCCATTTCTTGGATAAAAACTGAATCGCTCATTGATATCTGCAATTTATGATATTTCCATGGCAAAACACAGGTACCGTTACTTGGAGACTGCCAACCAATGGCTGGTGCGTCCAGTGCTGGAAACACATGGATGGGACCATGATGCAGGTTATGATGGCTTCAATGTGGAGAAGCTCTTTGTGGTTGCAGAAAAAATTCCTGCTTCCATTTCAGGTCAGGTAACGAAGGACAAAAAGGAAGCACAAGTAAACTTTGAAGCTGCAGCTTCATTTAAGCATGGAGAGGGTAAAACCACATTGGCAGGATTGGACATCCAGACAATTGGGAAGGACCTCGGGTACACTGTAAGGTCTGAGACGCAGTTTAGTAACTTCAAGAGGAACAAGACAACTGCAGGACTGACTTTTACTCTATTGGGTGACACTGTAGCAGCAGGACTGAAGCTTGAAGACCGACTCCTTGTTGGTAAAAGGTTGAAGATGGTTGTGAATGGTGGAGTACTTACAGGGCGTGGAGACAAGGCATTTGGTGGAAGTTTGGAGGCAACGTTGAAAGGAAAAGACTACCCATTGAGCCGTACCCTTTCAACATTAGGGCTCTCCGTCATGGATTGGCATGGTGATCTGGCCATTGGCGGGAATTTGCAGTCCCAGTTTATGGTTGGGAAAACCATGCTGGTGACAAGGGCAAATTTGAACAACCGAGGGGCTGGTCAGCTTAGCATTCGGGCAAGTAGCTCTGAGCAACTCCAAATGGTTTTGATTGGGATTATTCCAATTTTGCGGTCCCTCATCAACTTCCAGTTTGGCACCGCCCAGCCTTCACAATAGGAGAAAGTGCCATCAACGACTTTCTTTTAGTCATTGCCATATCCCTTCATCATGTAAACTCTGGGCTTTTCTATCCTCCATGAGCCTTGAGAGGATGAGACAGAGCAATTTTTCATAGCACATTTAGGCATAACTAGGGACACAGAGAATTGGTAGTCCCAGGTGTCTTTGGGATGAGTGCATTTTGACGGTTATCTTTTTGTGTTCACATCTAGTTCTTTTTTGCTTCAAAATAAGTGACCCAAGCAACATTTTGTGTAGGGTGACAGCAAAGTGCATTTACAAGAGGAACTATTTCATTCCAGAACCCTTAACCCCTGAACCCAAACCCTAAACCAGCTAGGAGGAAGGCTGCAATAATGACTGCTTTGGGTAATACTTATGGGTGTACACGAAAGGAATTTGGAGACCATAGTTGGTTTTGGTTATGGTTGACAGAAGAGATACAATGGGCTTGGTTTGAAGATACATGAGTGCAGGTTTGGGTCATTATCTTATGATTTGTAACACCAAACAGCCTATTTGTAAAATTCTTGGGATCAAATTTTTGGAACATATTTTGAATAATACTAAATGTGCTGTTAAGATGTTGCACTAAAGAGAGCTCAAACTCTATCTAATTGCCATTCTAAAACTTTGGGATTCACTATGGCAAACCACTTTGTGAAAAACCATGAGACCCAAAGTTGCTGTAGATTTTGGAAACAAACCCTTCCTCCTTTACATATTAAGTGACAACAACAAACTCAAATCATGAAGAATCCTGAAACTCAACATTGCTCTAAACTTAGACACAAACCCATCTCCCATAAGTGCCATGTGACAACAACAATCTTTCTTCCTCCTTGTTTTGCAAGTTAGAACTAGAGCATGTAGTAGCAAATTGTTGCTTCGGGTCAAAGTATTCCATTGAGTACACTTACAAGAGCTCAATGTAAGTGTACCCCTTGTGCCATTGGAAGGTATCCTTTTTGTCATCCCACTGTTGAAGATGCTTTTTATTTTTCTTTGATTTCATAGTTTGGATGTTTTGAAGATCAATTGTCAAAGAGCACAATAGTAAATTAGAGAGGGAAATTACTGACGTTGCTAGTTGCTTCATGCATGACACGCCTCATAGTGAAAGGTGCTTTGGTAGAAGCATTTTAAATGTGAGGTAGCCAACCATATAAGTTATGTTTTTTTCTTTTATTTCTTTCAATTTGGACAAGACCAAATATTCTTTAGTTCTAGTTTTTTATGTGTAGTTTTATGTTAGGCCTCATTTCATGCACCAATTTGATGTAGAAAACATGTATTAAATGTAGATTTAGATTTGGTAGTGTGTACCATGTCCAAGCAATTCCAACAAAGGTGTTGTTTTGTGACATTTTTGTTGACTTGTTGTGCCGATACGTGGCATGCAATACATTTATAGATCCCATTCAAACAAAGAAGGGAAAATACATTCTTTGCAAACAATTGTAATATGTATACAAAACACACTTGGGTGCAACAACTCTTATGAGACTCACTAGCCAACGTCTCATAGAATGGTCTGATGAACATGTTGGAAAAAGATCACTTCACTAATTGAAAAATGTTTCGCATATTTGTGCATTCATATTGTTTGTGTTTCATATGGTTTGAACAAAGGATTGAAGAAGTAACAAGTTAATTGCACATTGAATTCGCACACCTCTTGTTAAATGAAAGGGCAGAAGAGATTTAAGAAGAAATGCAAGACACAAACACATTTAACTAACCAATCCCACTATCATCAATATGGGGATGGCACAATCGAGAGACACAATCATATTTGACTAAACAAACATCAAAATCATTCACACATGTACCTATATAACCTCAAACATTGGATGTGCTCAAAATATTCATGATTTGAAATACTTATCATTTTTACAAAAAGTTTCAAATTTTGTAGGGAAAAATCTCAGGGATTGGTGAACATTTTACATTGCCATGAAAAAACCTACTTAATTTTCTTAACTATATTTTGAACCAATCACTTGTGGTAAATGCATACCAAGCATACCTATTCCCAACGTCTTCCAAATGTTATTATTACACACTTGTGTAGTTTGTCTTCCGGCACATGCCTTCCTTGATATTGTTGTATATTTAAAGAAATCGATCTAGTGAAAATTTGCTCCATTCTAATTCCATTTCATACTATAACTAGTGAGCCCATTTCTTTTCAAAAAACTAGTAGTACTAAGGGTTTTTTTTTTTCCAATTTTTTGATATAAAACATTTGGCAAAAAATTTCAGGGAAATTAGCAAAATTAGTCAAATTTACACTGAAAAAACAAAAATTTCCTGATGCTTTTGTTAAAAAGATGAAAAAAATTGTTGGAAATAAATCACTGACTAGTACCTGTTCATCCTCACAAAGTTTTCATACGAATGGGACGCACTAGAAAGAAAGACTACCCCGGTTAATGCTTTAATTTACACAAGTGCAAATGTAAATTCCTATAAATTATAGTATTGGGAAATGTACTTCAACAGTTCTGAAAGCCAAAGTCGTTGTAGTATAGTGGTAAGTATTCCCGCCTGTCACGCGGGTGACCCGGGTTCGATCCCCGGCAGCGGCGAAAAAAGGAATTTCACTTTTATTCATAGTCAAATGACCTTTTCTGTTAAATGACAACCGCGGTTATATTTTATAACTTGTTGTCTTTTTCTTTTGGAGAACTCTGATTTATGAACCCCAAGAACCTGTGTGATAACCGGATGGGATTATATGCCATTGCTAATACCCGCCTAAGAAGGGACACAACAGTGTAAGCAAACTCCACTGGAAGAAAGTCCCTTTTTCTTCTCTTTTTCTTCCTCATGGCAACTAATGGGTGCTTTTGCTGGTGATGCTGTTGCTGCAAACCTATGTATCTGAATCTGCATGTAATGGAATGTATTGTATGTAATGTATTACATTACATACCCACATGGAGTCCAACCTCATTCAGAAATGACTGTGAGTTTGATGTGCCAAAATTGGCTTTGGCATCTATGTGATAAAAAGAACTATCTCCTTGAAGGAAGAGATGAAGAATTAGGTTTGAAATACATCCTAACTGCGAATAGAATCTCACAGCAAGTCTAATTGACTATGATGAATGAAAGCTGTAATCCTGGATTTGTAGATAATGAGCAGCTGAAGAAACACAAGCAGCAGGAGACAACAAGTTACCTCAAATTGCCGGTTGTTGAGAAGGGGTGTAGGCATGTGAATGTGCACACTGGTACTGCTGCTTCTGCTGCTAGCCAAAAGGACATCATCACCAGAACTCTTTGGGAAGCAGATTGAAGGACTATGTGGTAGTAGTTAGGTTGGACATAAGAGTCAAGCAGAGAAAATGCATTGAGGAGACAAATGATAATATCAAAGAAGCTCAGGATCTCTTTGAAAACGATCCCAACAAATAATTAATTCAATGAAAGTTGAGAACAAAACTTTACCTTCTGAAATTCTCGTAAGAAAAGAAGCAAAAGGGCATTTGTTGTGAGATGTTTCAAATTCACACATACAGCGGATTTGATACCCAGTTGCAAAAGTCTCAGAAAGATAGATAGAGGATTGTTTTCTTGAACATATTTTAAAATAATAATATTGTGGTTTGAAAGCACCAATCCAGTTTGGATTATGGCTCAGCAACTGCAGACCACTACCTATTTCATTCAATGCAATCAATACCTACACAAATCTGCCACATATGCCAAAAAAAGAGGAAAGCAGCAGCTCAAAAGAGGTGCTATTATTACAACAGTAAATAAAGAGCTCAAATCCACAGTTTGAAGAATCAAAAACCTCCTCTTTGAACAACAATCCAAATGAAGCTTATTTCCGAGTCCAGCAAAACACAGATTGCTGAAGAAGAAAATATACACAAAGGTATCCTCTGTAGCCTGCTGGTACCAAAGCTGGACAAATCAAAGTTGCAGCAGCAGCAGGCAGATCAATTCAATACTCCACACCCACAATAATATTATGTCACCCTGAAGAATCGTCAACTGTGTGTGTGATAAAAAACCAAAATCAATCAATCCCCAACTTTCAAGTCCTTGAGGGATTTTCTTTCTCTTCCAAGCCATGAAGACTCTGATGTTAATCATATCAAAAAGCCACCAACCAGCGGCAGCCGCTGAGGAATCATCCTCATGATCAGCCGAGAGAGGTCACCCCAGCTGAAGAAGAACCCTTCATGATTGATCCTGAGCTCCACCATGAAGCAAAAGTTGAAACTAGTTCCATTGTGGTCACGGTGACTCAAAACAGTGAGCATTTTCAAAACAAAAGGCCACACAGACCTGAGTACTATGAATCGGAGAAGAACTCTTGATGATTGATCCCATGGTGCTCCACCATGAAGTGAAAGTTGAAACCAATTCCATTGTGGTCATGGGGACTACAACAAAACAGTGAGCAATTTCAAAACAAGGGTCAGGCAGACCTGAGAATGAATACTTGAGTAGAACCACAACAGGCGATCTCCTAATCAAGCTCTCTCTCTCTCTCTCACAGCCATCCATGAGCTGAAGACGAAACCTTGATCTCCACCACAGGAAACTAAGAAATCCAAACAAGAGTGTGTGATGATGAATCTGGTATCTTCAGACAGATCTGATGGATGATTCTGATGTCTTCAGACAGATGCACCAGGTACCCAATTCCACAAATGGTAGGTAGAGGAGCCATTCATCTTTGCTGCAACACCAGATGTGCCTGAGCTGCCTCGGTGGGTGGTGGGTGCACCAACTGCAGGGGAGGAGGAGGAGGAGGAGGAAACTGCTTGGGCTGCTGCTGCTGCTGCTGCTGCACCAGAGCCATGCAGCTGTCGCATGTGATGCAGCCCCACTATCTGCTCATGGCACAATGGACAGTTCACCAGTCCTTGCACACACGAGAAACAAAACGATGTGTGCCCACATGTCTGCACCCATCCCCCACAAATTACATGTCACGCTTGGATCAGTTGATCTCATAGTCAGACAGGATGTTCAAATGCAGACAGACAGACAGACAGGCAGACACAGAAAAAAGAGAGACAGAGACAGAGAGTTTGAAGAAAACTATACCACAATTCGCACCCCTGCAGGCCGCTCCAGGCAAACAACGCAAAGGCTGTCGTCGGAATCGATCTTGGAAGGAGGAAGAGGAGTGGGGGAGCCATGATACAGACTGTATTCGGGAGCTACCTGCAAGCCTCCTTGCCTGGTTGCGAAGGGGAAAGGTGTCAAGCTGTCCCTTAAGAAGTCGCATCTTGGAAAATCAAACGCTGTTGTGGATGTTGTTGAAGAGGAGTTCAGCAAACCAACGTTGTTGGATGATGGAGGAGCGTCGGAAGTCTGGCCGCCATTCTGAGAAATGGGCAAGGGAAGACCTCCGTTGCCGAAGATGCTGAACAAACTGGAGAAGGAGCTTGGTGGTGCACTGTTGTTGTTGTTACTTCTTCCCATGTCCTGCGTTACGTCGGACCACAAGCTGTTGTTGCAGTCATTTTGTTTGCAACTATTGTTGTAGCTGCGCTCCGTGGAGGACTCGACAACAACAACGCAGCCTCTGTTGTTGTTGCTGTTGTTGTGCTGCTGCTGCTGCAGCAGGCGTTGCTCAAGTCGTACCTGGTGCAGGGCTTGCTCCAGTGATGCCACCGATTGCTGTAGACCCTGATCTATCAGTTCAAACTCCGCAGCAGCGCAATGTTGTTCGTGATCTCCTCGCTCCGACTCCACATTACTCTTACAGTGCGCATTCACCTGATGGTGGTGCTGCTGCACCTGTCGTTCCCAAGAAGAACTCACGCTTCCTTGTCTCAGGACAGCAAGCCTCTCTCGATCGGTTTGCTTCCGAGAACCCAAATCTATGAATCTTGTTGTGCACACAGAAAGACTTGGAAAAGCAAGCAGACAAAACCATCTGCAGACTAAGATCGTCATCACTTCTAGAAGCTGATTCCTATTCAGGGAGCTGTGACGAGAAAGAAGCGTAGTACCTGGGTTTGCTGCGACTGCCAATCGAATAAGCCTGCGTGTTGTTGTCGCACCAGAGACCGGTGGTGGTTCTGGCTATGGCAATCCAGTACCTGGACTCCGGAGGCCTTCATCAGTTGCGCCTGCATGCAAACAACAACCCATCGATCAGAATGCACATCTACAGAAGAGAAGGGGAAGAAATCAAGAGCTCAAGAAGCAGCTAGAGGAGGTTAGGAGAATTCATCTGCGTGTCGTGAGAAAGTGCAGTAGTACTTGTGTTGACTCATGAATGACAGCCTGAGAATTTTGCTGGTGTTGCTGGGGGGCAGCTTGCGCCTGCTGCTGCTGTTGTTGTTGCTGCAAATGCTGCAACCACACATGGTGTGGACTGAAGGACAGTTGTTGTGCGGTGCCAGTGGCATTGGTTGCCTGACCAACGACCACATGCGCAGCAGCTGCTGCTGCTCCTACATCTCCTACCATCTGTGTACAACAGCCAGCCGACTGGCCGTCAGCAGCAGCAGCGGCAGCAGCAGCAAGCGCAAATGCCTTGCGAGGCGGAGGCTGGTAGTAGAACTCCACGCCATTGATGATGTGCTCTCTCTGTACAAACTCCCCTCGTCTCTTACACTCGCATAAATCCTTGTACTTGGCTACTGCCTGCTCGATCAACGCCACCGCTGTTTGCACCACCGCCTTCTTGCCTTGAATCCGAAACAGTCTGATGGGTACGGAATCAGGCCTGCGGCACCCATGATCATCACTTCAACTGTCAGAGGCAGCTGCTGTGGGCAATTGTTCTTGCTTTCAAGGAAATTGAGCTGGTGAACTTTTACAACGCTAATAGTCTGAAATGATCAACTGTGTCCGATTTGAGGAACATCAAAAGTAGGTATGTCCATTTTCACAATGTGACATCATGTCTTTGTGGAATGATATCGTATTTATACAGATGTTCACTTTCTTTATCATTGTAGAATCAAGATTCTTACTCTGAAATGACTAATTGTGTCCAGTTTGAGTAACATCAAAAGTAGGTATGTCTGTTCTGACATTGTTTAATTGTGCATTTGTGGAATGATGTCCACTTTGGACTGAGAATTGCAAGAAGCTGCAAATGGTAGATGATGGATGCGGAGCGCGCGCGCGAGAGAGAGAGAGAGAGAGAGACAGAGAGAGAGAGAGAGACAGAGAGAGAAGAGTTCAAGAGGGAGACAGAGAGAGACTTATTAGTGTTGTTGAAAGTGTTGGGTTTTTCAGAGACCTGCAAGATTCAGTCCAGGACTGGACAATGGCGCCCGTGACTTGACCGATCAAACGAGCAGAGATGCCGCGAGCTCCAATCACAAAACCGGCAGCCAAGAGCGTGACGCGCATGAGCGCTTGTGTGCCGGCAGCTTGATACTCGGTACTTACCACACGGTGATCCTCGGAAGGCAACATAATTCTTGCGGCATGCGCATGATCCGGTACTACAACCCCACTGCGAGGCCCACGAGCGAGCCGTCGACGGCTTTCCACAACGGCACGCATGCTCTGTTGTTGGGCTTGCTTGGCACGTTGCGCTTCCTTGCCGCCGCCTCGCCAGGCTCCTCCTCCTGCTTCGTCCTTGCAGCCTACAGGCTTCTTAGGGTCGGAATCCATGCAAGTGCGGCTTGGCACCAGCAGCTGCTTGCAGAGGACTTTGCATAGTTTTCCATCGCTTTGCTGAGCCTGATGCAATGAGGAAATACTAGTTGCGGCTTCCTGAGCTAGCTGTCGAGCAGCAGCATCAGATTCCTCGCACCTCTGACGCTCCAATCTCTGCAGCCGTTGCTGCTCCACCAATTGATCAATCTCCTGGACCGATCGATTTGCTCCCGAGTCATGCATTCATTCATTCATGGATTGTTCAACCATCAGATCAGAATTTTTTGTGTTTTTGTTGTTTTTTCTTAGAAGAATGTGAGATCATGAATGTGTTCCGAAGAAAAGAGAGATCGGATGAAAGAACAAGGTTGTGGGTAAATCTAGACCAAGCGCTGCAGACGCTCTTGCTCCTCGGCACGCAGCTTGAGGGAGCGCGCGTGTGCCTTCCGCCGCTGGGCTGCCTCTCTCTTCAGCTTCTTGATGGATGATGACGCTGCACTAGTACTACTACTACAGTTAATGTTGTTGTTCTCCATCTTGTCATGCGTGCTGCAAGGCCCCACATTGCAATCCTGATCTCTCTCTCTCTGTGTCTGTCTCTTTGTCTCTCAACTCTCTCTGGGTCTCCGTCTCAACAGGAATTCATCTCCAAGACTCAAATCTTGATTGCAAATTGTACTAAGACCTGTTCAACAACCTCTTCACAAATCTATGTCCAGAATTGCTGCAACTCCTCGAGCAGGAAACAACGACGCCACCCTTGTCAAAGTCCTCAATTTCCACACTAGATTACAAACAGGTGCAGCAGCAGCGGCGTCCATCAGGGATTCTTACAAAATTAAATTTCTTCTTCAGCAGCAGCTGTCAAATCGTTTGTCTCTATCGATGATGATCACAGCGCTCGTCCATGATCATCCCCATTTGAAAAAACTTGCTTAGGAATTCAAGCAATCAGAATCTGCACGAGGATCAGCAGCTACATACACACATACATAAAAATTTCTCCATATGATCCATCTTAATATGCATGTTTTTAACAATTCTTCTTGACTCTCAACAATTGCAGCTGCCCATGACTGCTGTTGCTGCTGCTGAAATTGTTCAACCTAGTACACTGGAGAGGAGGAGGAGGAGGAGGAGGAGGAGCTGATGATCTAGTCTTAATCTATTCTTCCGGAGTTCTAATCTGTATTGTAGAGAGGCTGGTCTAGAACTGCACTTGGGAAGAAGTCTCAAGAGAGGAAGGAATCGGCCAAGACTCTAGTACTGATTTATCATCATCATCATCATCATCATCATGGCGATGATGATGCTTTGATGAGTGATGATTGATAATGATCATGATCATGAGGGGCAGTTCTTAGCGTAGCCCTGACAGAAAGGGGGTAGTGGACGTGAGTGCAAGAAGAAGAAGAAGAAGAGGAACAACAACAACCAAAAAAAAAAAAAAAGCGGGAAGCTTGAGGGGGGTTGGGGCAGCAGCGCCGAGAGAGAGAGAGAGAGAGAGAGAGAGAGCAGGCGGAGAGAGCATGGAGAACTCTGGTCGTAACGGGGTTGCGTAACGGTGGCCAGCGCGAGCGCGCGAGTGGACGGTGGTGATGCGGCCCTGGGTAACCGCCTTTCCTGCTTCAACGGACTTGTGGCAGTTATACCCCAAGATTTGCCTTACCTGTCTCCCTATCCCTTCTGTACTATACAACCCTGGCCCATCTCCACCTCTCTACCTATGTATCTATGTATCTATGTATGTATCTATGCCATCGCCAAACTCTACCTACCATGTTTGGATGCATGCGCTTACATCCCTCTCTTCTTCTTCTTCTTCTTCTTCTTCCCGTATCCTCCTCGTCGTGATGGCGTCAATAACTATAGTTCTCGTCGTGGTACTGGTCTTCTTCGTCGTCGTCGTCGTCGTCGTCGTTCTCCTCCTCTTCTTTCTGCTTCTTTCTCCTTCTTCCTCCCTACTAGACTTGTGAGAAAAGTATTGACAATCTAAAACAATTTCTTTACTTGGAACAACAAAATAAATACCTACCTACCTACCATAATGAAATTAATCTCTAGCTCCTCCTCCTCCTCCTCCTTCTTCTTGCAAGATCTTCAACTATTGACAATCTGAAACATTTTTTTAACTTGCAACAACAAGATGAATACCACAATGAAGTGGTAGACTCCATCTCATCTCGAGTTTTTGGTCACGTACTGTAACTTGTAAGCTTGCTTGCTCATGATCATTCTGCAGAGGACTACCGAGCTTTCCTTTCTTCTTACCTTCAAAAATGTACACTTGTAACCCGGGAATGTCCTGCCACGATCCAGAATCATCACTCTTTCTTGCCTTGTCCTCGTCCTCTTCTTCCTCTTCCTACCCTTTTTCCCTTTTTGTTGTTGCTGTTCTTCGTTTCTTCTTCTTCTTCTTCTTCTTGCAAGAAAGGTACTGACAAGAACAAATTTACTTGCATCAACAGAAGGTACTTACTACCTTTACACACATAAGTTCTTCAGCTGATCTTGAGCTTTGACACCAGCTGATCATCTGCCCTTTTTCCTTTCTACTGGAATTTCTTCTCTAAAAAAGGCGAAATCTAAAATCTAAAATTCGAAAATGAAGTGATTTTTTTAGGGTTTCAATTCATTGTTTCTTTTGTCTTTGCCTCCCAATTTTCTGATGTTGCATCAATTGTGAGCATTCCAAGAGGATTTAGCATTAAATGGTGACATGTTTCTAAAACCTGTCCAAATAGTGAAAAGCTGCTTAATAAAATGCCCCAAATTAGAATCCAAGTCGAAAGAAATGTGGCAAAAGAGTTTTGAAGTTTTAAAAAAGAATGGAATTTGGTGATTTTTTCCCCAAAAATAGGGAATATGCAACCAATTTAATTTCTTCACTTTTGTGAAAAATTTTGCACTAAAAAAAGAAAAAGGTCATTTAAATTGCCAGAAGTACAAGAAGGGGGAAAAAATAAAAAAGCAAAAAAAATAAAAATTGAATTTCTATACCTATTTAGTTTTCATTATGTAGCCACCAATGTAGAAGGATGATTAAAAAATTTGTACTTCCTATCTGTTTTGGCTGCATGAAAAATTTCCTAATAAAAAACATTGCAGATGATCATCACCTTCTTTCTTAACAAAGTTTCACCTTCAATGAACCTACCCTTCTGCTTCTTGACAAGAAAAATGTGACAAAATAATAATTAGTTGAGAAGAATTTTCTTACAAAATATATAAATTTGGACAAGAAACAAAACTTGTAACAAACATCATCTTGAGCTGATCTTTGATGATTGAGTTGTCAATCTGAGTTTTGACATTGTGTTCATAAAGGCTTCAAGTTTCTTAACCAACATAGGTATGTATTATTGACAACACCAGTTTAAGTACAAGCTAATCCTGAGTACCTGTGAGTATCAACAAGTTGTTGTTATTGTACTATTTTGCCTGCCAAATTTCACAAGCACTTTGTAAAACTTAGAGAATTTTTTACCATTCTTGACTTTCCAGCACAAAATTTTATTGTGGAAATTTTTTATTTTTTGAAAATTTGAAAATTTCTATAAATAATTTAATTTTGTGTCAAAGCTGCCAAAGTACTATTGTAGTTCCTATGTTTCCTTCTACATGCCAAGCTACGCAATTAGTCTAAATAATAACATGAACCCACATCAATAACAGGAAGTGGTAGTTATACACATCGATAGTACTTGTACTCATTTTGCAAAGTGCAATTTTGTTCCTTTTTAGGTAAAAAGCTGTTTTGTGTGGTGTCTTTTTATTGCCCCAAGCTAATAGAAGCCCATGTGTAAATTTTGGATGCACCCATCCAATTGATGGGTTGTTTTGAAGTCTACCCATCTACTTGTTGGGTCTCTTCTCAAAATATGAATGTTGGGTAACTGATTTAATCATGTTTCTGTATTATTTTATTTTCTTGGGTTTTCACTTGCCTTTCTGTATCATGAGGTTTCATATCACTATGAAATGAAAAAAAATAAAATTCATATGACTAATTTTTAAAATGAAATTTGTGTGATAATTTATTTTCAAATTTGGAGGAGTACCACAATCACAATCTGCAACCTTATTCATCAGCAAGGTCTCGTCATGTGGGAGTTGTTTGGAAGAGTCTAATTTCATTCTATTAAGGTCTAAATTAAATTCTTGTTAATCATATTCATTCACTGGAGCAGTGTTCATAAAGACAAAAGTCACAAGAGAACCCCCATCATTTTGGCATTCTGGAATGTTATTCATTCAAGTTTGTGTCATGTTTTTGATGAGATTCAAGAAAGCATTGAAATCTTTTTTCCCAATCACCCCCTTTTCAAAAATCATGAGTACCCATTGAAATAGAAAATTGAATAGGAAGATGATGATTTGCTTTGGTGGAGTATGAGTGTGATATTCACCAAACTAATTATGTTTTTGAGTGGGAGCAATGGAGCTGTGAGTGGCCTGTCCATTTTCACCAAATTGTTGCAGCAGAAAACCTCAACTAGTTTTACCAATGGTACTATGAACTGGGGTATGAACCTGATTCCCACTCTAAACTGAGTTCCAAAAATCATACCCAGTTCTGGTTCAGTTTTGACTAACTGGAACTGAAACCCAACAGTTCTAACCTGCCACCCAATGGTTCTAACCAGTGTTGGTCTGGTATGGAATCAACTTACCACCATGGGTCAATCATTATGAGCAGAGTTTTTTTCGTTTTCGTTTTTTTTTTTGGGGTGATTTTGTGATGTAGCCACACTGGGGATCATCCTCAAGGGGATTAGCCAAATTCGGCTACAAGTCAAAGAAGAATTAAATTTAACTTTTTTAATCCTCCAATATTCTGGAGGCCTACTGGAACCTATTCTCTAAATATGGTGATTTCAGAGTTTTTCATTGAAACCTGACAACTTTGGTGCAACTTTTTCACAAAATTCCATTGTATGAGTGGCAGAGGATTTTGCAAACTGTTCTGCAATATGATAAGTAGTCCTTTTGTATATGCACTCCATTTGTTTTACCAATAGGATGCAGGCCGCATACTACAAAATCCGGAGTATCACACAGTATCTGCAATGGGTATTATATCTTCATGAGTAGATCTGCTCTTTTACCAGATTTTACCAGATCCGCCTCCTCATCCATCTACTACACACATGGCACCTAATTTAGGTGATCCACACAAAATGTACATAGTACAGTATACATGATGCTCCTGTTCTTACACTCTGTGCTATTGCCTAGAAACTACAGAGATTGATACCAACTGCTGCAACAGAGAAGAAATCAAAGATATACATGGGGTTGTTGCAGATTGGGTGGGAGTAAAAGTCTGCTGTCTTTGTGCCAGAGAAGAAGGTCTTTGCCCCAGCCTCAATTTAACCCCTAAAGGTCTGAGAGCTTTTCAAACTATACTGGAAAAGAGGAACAAACAGGTATAGGGTTCAAATGCTAACCAAGGATTTTAAGATCTTACCAGAAGACAGTCAGATTGGGATGCCATCATTAAAACTGCAGCAGGCAAGTGACTTATCATACTCCACCACTGAGTCAGTGTCTCCAAGCTCCCTGGAACATTGACAAGTTAGCACCAACTTTTCAAGACATAAACCCAGCAGTGAAGTACAATGTAGGTGTCACTAACCAGACTGTTTTTCTGTGGACAACTAATGCATATATAATCCTCTCTCCTGCAAAGAATTTTGGGGAAAATTTCAGTCAAACTGTAAATCATTATATCAGATCTATGGAAGGGACAATGACTTGATGACCTCCAAATCCGCAGAGCACCTTAGCACATACTGTAGTTTATAACCAACATATAAACTTGACTAGAGGTGGCACCCCGCACACCATCCATTTCTCATCCATAGCCGCTCACACAGCAACTCCATTAGGCCAGGCATTGTTGAGCTGCAGACTATGGAGACACATCACAAAAGTCACTCTTTGGTGATCCAGCTGCTCTGTCAGCATGTAGTCATGGTTGGTGCAAGTGCTGTAAAAGGCAGTGCTTGTTGATGTTCAGACTCTGATATTTCAACTCACTGCTCTAAGAATGGAAGCATGAATCACTAACACTTCGAGTACACAGAATTCCACAAATGTGGCCACCCTGGATAATGGACAAGTCGTAACCAAACATCATCCTGGAAGCTGCAAATGGAGATAAAGACTCCTTGAGTCTAGCTGCACAACAGAAGACATGGAAACAAATTGAGTTGCAAACCAACCTGAGGTCATAATAAGTTCTAGCCAGGCATGTCAGAGACCAGGGTGGAATGATCTCATCATTCCCCAGAATGTCTACATGTTCAATGTCCTAGGTGGTGATGTTGTGAGATGCCTAGCAATTGTGCAAGGTCTCTGCCATCAGTCTTCAAATCCCAATATCAACAATTCTTACAAAAGCAGTTTCAGAAAATGGTAGAGTTTCAGCACAGGCATTGGTCACCTGATTCTTCACTGACAGTTTTGAGCTGCTTGCTGAGTGGCTTGACCTCGGCAACCTCATGCTGTCAGCACAGCTGCCAAAACATCCAAGTCTCCTGTCAGCTTCAAACTTTGCTTCTCATAAACTGTTAAAATCCTTTGCAGCCCCCCTTCTCAAATGATTTACTGCTGCTTTGCTTGAAAAACCATCAAATTGTTTGCAAGCTCCCCAAAGAAGCTCCCTTAAGGCATCTGCACAAGAAATTGATCCCATAGGCAAGTTTCCACAGAGTCTAGTTCTCTGACAGGATTGCAGTGATATCACAAACACCAGACTCTGCAATACTTCTTTTCCCTGCAGATAGGAACATGTATGTATCACCAAATGGCAACTATGCCAGATACCAGTAGTACTGTCTGTAACCACAAACAGTTTCCAAATAACTTACACCATCATAGGTACTGACAATTTCTCATTCTCCTGATTCAAGTCAATCAGAATGGATTTACACATGACCTGATAATAAAGCATATAGACTCCAGATCATACAACATATCAGCAAACAAGTAACAAAAAACACCCCACTCCAAAGAACAGAGAACAGTTTCCCAACAACTCCAGAAAATTGGGCACTGTATTTTGATTGGCAGAAAGTATCAAAGTAGCAGCTTTTCCACATGTGGCCCTCGTTCACATCACTTCATGGAATTGCACTTCCCTCCATCTCAACTAGAAGTTTGAATTATAAAAAAGAAAACTCAACATGACACCCTCAAAGCATTTTTGTCAAAAACTATCATCTCACCATAAGGTCATATTCTTTTCACATCTCAGAAGATAAATGGGCTTCAGCATCAAGACCTTGGTGAAAGCTTCCAGTGTCTAATAATGTTAGTCAGTTATAAAATACATACTTACAGTGCACATTGTGCAGTACACCTACTATACAATGTTACCTCCAAGAAGAGTGCCTTGACTCCAATTAAAGAAACAATAGTGGCAATAACACCACTATCTAGCCTAGGGTTTTCACATCTGCAGAGCACTGGTGGACTCTATGATGACTGCTCCTGCTGCTCCTGCTCCTTTTTTCTACGCATCCTTGCACCCCATGAACTGGAATTTGCATCCTTAGTAGTATTCCGATACTGGAGTCCTGATAATTGCCCCTCCCATTGTCTTTTCCAGTGAACACCTTCCCCCTGAGATTCCCATATGCACAAGAAACCAATCAATTTTTAGGTTACATCAGTGATAGTGTGCCACAAGCTTTTACAGAAGAAGAACCACACAGTTTTCAACCCAAAAAAATTGCACCTGGGTCATACCCTCCCGGTATAATTTCAACCGATTTGGACAGACAGACTACCTCCATGCCATAAAAAAGTTCCCAATTTTGAGCACAGCACACACAGGGTCATGAAGGTGATCTGTAGTTTCAACAATGTGAGTGCCATGGAGCCTGAGAATATACAAAAGAGGCAGGAAATGATGGAATGTTCAGTGTAAAGTGTTGGAGACTGAAGATTGACTTACCACTGCATTCAGATCCCAGCGCTTTCTGGGCCCAAAATTCAATAGATGAGCATCATACATAGCTCTCCTCCTTGAATCCGAAAGTGTTTCATAAGCTTCTTGGACTTCTAAGAACCTTTTTGTATTCTCTTCAAGCTCCTCAGGTTGACACACATCTGGATGATATCGGCGTGCCATTTGCCTGTAAGCTGTCTTGATATCAGGAAGTTCAACATCATTATTAGCAAGTCCTAATACATCATAGAAAGTTGGCGGATCTGATACCGCAGTTGCTGCAATGAAGCGAAATTTTGCTGCTCCTGCTGGACGCCTCCTGCTCACATTATGCAATCTCTTCAAAGATTTGCTCCATCCTTCTTCCTTCAGCTTCGTGTTTTCCAATGTGAACCAACACCTCAGAGAATCTTCTGCCGCTGCTCCTGCTGCTTGCAATTTCAAACTCCTGCACGTACAAAGGCAGCAGCTGCTATCATAATGGCCGCCGCCGACGGCGGTAGGATGGTGATGATACTTCTTCCCTGCTATACAAACGGTTAGCATACTGACGATTGATGCCTGCTTGCAGCCGAGCATCCCTGGCATATGGAGGAGGGAAATACTCCTTACCAAGATTGCAATTGCATTGTAGACTCACAAAGCAGTTGCTACAAGGACGAGGAAACAAATCTTCACATCCGAGAGAAAGAGATTTGAAACCGAGAAAGCAAACAGATGTTCGAAAAAGAGAAGATTCTATGAGCATGAATAACAGCCAAGAACTCTGCAAGAGATGGCCGATCAACAGAAGAACAGCAGACGAGAGTTCCGGTACACTAAGAGAAAGATATTATACATCGAAGGGAAAGGGTAAGGGAAACAGGGAGAAAAAAAAGCAAAAAACAAAAAAGAGCCAGTGTCCTTAACTTTCATATGCATTCAAAAACGTGGATTCTTGCAATATTATTGTAAGCTGTGCGACCACAGCGTCTTGGAGGCAATTGCAAGCTCTCACAACAAAGACGCAACATGATGTCTTGATTGAAGAGAAGGGTTAATTCTTCGAGAAGGAAAAAGAACCAAAAAATTAAAAAGCATCGACAGCTGAGTCTTGTGACCTCGGCTTCTTTTCGCTCTTTCCGACTGTGTCTCCAACCGAATTTCTTCGCAACAGTAGCCGAGAAGAAGAAGAAGAAAGAAGAAAGAAGATGGCAGAAACCCTTGCGACAACAAAACAGCATATCCAAACAACACTCGCGTTTTTGAGCAATTTGGTAAGCACTACGACCGACCGACTGACTGACAGCGCGGTGGAGGAGGAGACAAGAGTCATCCAATTCCATCCAACTTAATCCAAGGTGGATGAACATGATCCACTTGGTGGAGCTCTGATTACTAACTATGGTCTCCGCCTTCATGGATGATTTGTTTTTTCGGAATATACGAATAAAAACAGCAAGGAAAGAAAGCCAAAGTTTGCTCAACATGTTCAAGTCTGGGCTTGCGAAATCTGTCCCCTTTTTTTTCAACTCTTTATTGCTCCAGAATCGGCCCAGCTTGCCGATGTCATAGCCGCCACATTTTGCAACGTTTTGCTTGCAGGCAGTCTCTAGCATTCAAATGGTGTTCCCCAACTTCAATGCAAAAGAGTGGGCACGGATTCTGCTAGATACGCATTCTGCTTGGTAAGCATGCACTGGGCGAGCCTGCTCTCTAGTACAAAAGAGGTGATCCTCCTCTGTTGTCCAAGAATATTACCCAAAGAAGAAGTTGCACGATTCCAACAATTTGTTGCACCACATGATGACTACTTCTGCAAAAGTGTTTTGGTACCTGAGAATCATCTAGTTTGTTGGCATCCATGTAGTAGGATTGGGATACAATTTTGACTTGAACTGGGAACCAATTTGTGGCTGATAAAGCTGAATACCTCTTGGTTGTACTCTTTGCGATTATTGTTAAGTTCATTATTTTTTGGGATTAAATCCCCTATCCATGTTGCACTATTCTGTCTTGTCTCATGATATTGTTTGAACATTTGATTGTTGTAGTAAATGAATGGATTTGGCAATGAATTTCTTTGAAACTTTTTCACAGTTTTGGAAAATTGTCAACCCATTAAGATTATATCATTAAAATCACACTATCACTTGTCATTGAGCTTGCCTTTCTCATCGTTTGCTATCCATCCTTAAAGTCAAGGACTAAAGATATCAACATCAAAACTCAACTTGAGACCCACAATAAAAAGTTCCCCTTTCAGCAATTGCTCTCTCTCTCTCACTTGCTCTAATAGACTCTCTCTCTCTCACAACACAACACACATAATTGAATTGAACACACAAAGCTCCACCAACCTTGGCACAACCTCCTTTTCACAATACATAAAGCACCAATAACCTCTCCCTCCCACAACGCAAGAAAATTTCAACAAAAGGAAATGAATAACTAAAGAACTAAAGATGAAAACAAAAAGCACACACACATTAACCAACCTCTAGACATTACTCACACAAATTTTTTAATTTGCCAAAATGCTCCCTCTAAGAACCTCTCTATTGGAATGTTCATTTCTTACACACATGCAACAATTTGCCAAAATGTTCATCACAAAAACCAACATACTTACAATGGGGGGGGGGGGGGGGGTGGAAATTTAGTTGAAAACAAAGATGAAACAAGATTTCAAATAGAAATCAAATTT
>Ga0116227_10006078_pt1 | contig 24771 bp, 30 predicted proteins | sample S1TSphgellanicum_FD_89693 | JGI IMG/M metagenome (GOLD analysis project Ga0116227, IMG submission 89693) | Host-associated microbial communities from peat moss isolated from Minnesota, USA - S1T2_Fb - Sphagnum magellanicum MG | ecosystem: Host-associated > Plants > Peat moss > Unclassified... | reverse complement strand
TCGGGACACTCTCAGGCTTTGCATGCCTGCCACACTCTACCTCCAAACGATGGTTTGAACATCTGAACCTTGACAAAGATTGCCTAAGTTGAACATTTGTGATCACTTGCAAATACCTCTGATATGCATATGAGTATCCAGATTCTATTGTACAGCTTGTGTTCATCAGCTGGTATGTACATAATCTGCTACTTTCGGTTCTAGCCTGTTCACCATAAGTGGATTCTAGGTAAGAAGCCTGTGCACTTGCTATAGCACACTTGATATTAGCGTAGATAACCAATGGGTATTTTTTGACAAGTTTTTTCATTTTTTCAAAAAAAAAATTTAGAAGGTTTTGGATTTTTTTTTTTTTTTTTTTTTTTTTAAAAAAAAAATTTAAAAGTTTTTTTTTTTTTTTTTTTTTTTTTCCTAATGTAAATTCAACTATTTTTCTATTTTTGCAAGGGAAAAAAAATCAAATTCTTGATATAAAAAAATTGGGGGAAAAAAAAACCCTGGCATAGAGCTCACATGAGCAAAGCACTTAGTAAAGATTAATTTTACCTTATAACTGATGCTTTTTTTGGTCCATTGTAATGTAGCCACATTGGTGATCATCCACAAGAGGAATTAGCCAAATTTGGCTACAGGTCAGAAAGGAAAGTAGAATTTTTTTAAAGAATTTTGCTCAATTTTGGTGACCTCCTGGAACCTATTGCATAAATATGGCAATTTCAAAAGGGAAAAAAAAAAAGAAAAAAAGCTCAAAATCTGGCTACTTTGGCGAGTGTTTTTTTCACAAAAAATCCTTTATATGAATGGCACTAGATTTGTCTCTGTCGCCAAGTGATGAAATTCCACCAAAAAAGAAAATACTGTGCTAATTGAAATTACATTTTACTAGGAAAAAAAGAGTTAAATGATGAACTGTGAGAATAATTAAATTAAATTAAAATTTACACATTTTTAGCCATTTTTAACATATGGTTTCTGAATCTTTTTTTTTTTTTTTTTTTGGGGAATTATTTTTAGTAGGTTAGTGCTGAAATTTTGATTCAAATGATTTTTGCAAAATCCAGTTTGGGTTTTGTTTTTGGAAATTTCTGAATAACTTTTTTTATAAAAATACATAATGTTTTTTTTTTTTTTTTGGGGGGAGTATTTGATGGTTTAGGGTTTGGAGAGTTGGGTGCTTTCCTTTGTGTGTGTGTGTGTGTGTGTGTGTTTTCTGAGGGTTTTGTTTTGAAGAAGATGATGTTGTTGCAGGAGTGGCATGCTGGTTGGAAGTGGTGGTGTCTGTCTCATCAGAGCTCTCTCATAAAAAAGGTATCCATTCATTTTCTGTTCAAATCTTTGGTCTCTTTTCTTTGTGTATTGAGGGAGGAAGAGGAGTGGAAAAGGCCACTTCTTCTTCTTCTTCTTCTTCTTCTTCTGATGTTCTGGGTTTTTCCGTCTACAAAATTTTAGGTGATGCTGATTTCAAGAAACTATTGATGTTTCTAAGAAGTTTTTTGAAAGAGCAAAATTTGCACGAGTTGTGCTGCAACAGTTTTACTTAGTTGTTTGCAAAAAAAATTTCCCTCGGTTCCTTTACGAGTTTGTCGAAAAATTGGTCTGGCGACTACCACCCTCGAGTCTCAAGGGGTTTGAGCGAATTGAGATGGAATATTTAAACTTTGATTCAGACCTTCTAAGATCAGTCTTAGTTTTGGTTGCAGACTTTTTAGGGTTTGGATTTTTAGCTATTCCAGTTATGGTATTGGTTGCAGAAGTTTTAGGGTTTGAATTTTTAACTATTCCAGTCATGGTTTTGGTTGCGGAATTTTTAGGTTTTAAATTTTTAGGTATTCCAGTCATGGTTTTCATTATGGAATTTTCAGGGGTTGAATTTTTAGCTATTCCAGTCTCGTTAAGGATATGATGACGGTTACACTTAGAAATTGAAAGGATTGTTTGTTTGAGAAGGTGGGGATGAAGAAAGTAATGTCCTTTTGGAACTGGTGATCATAAAGCGGTGAAAATCATTAGAATTACCATTTATGGCATGTTCCTCAGTAATAATAGGAGCAGCTGTTCTCACACCTATCACAATATTTTTGTGGAAAAAGACATGAGAGATTCAGAAACTAATGTGGTTCTGGTGCTTAAGACACTTTTGTGCTGCCACTTGAAATGCTAGGCTTGATCTGAGGTGAGAACCTTCTAATTGTCTATAGAAAAGGGTGTATTCATCTACCACCATGCAATGACCATGGTGACTCTTCTTTATGGCACTGGAAAAATTGGAGCTATTTTGTGAGAATGAAGCCTCAGTTGGTTATCTAATGAAGAAGACCTTGAGTGGTTTTTACAGTAAGGGGTTTAGGATGTCTCGCCCTATGGCTCTCGGGTTAGTGTTGCTGGTGCTCATTCTCACCAGCCAGTCTGATTGGAAACGAGAGGCAAAGGTTGATCTGGAGGGAACGAGTGTCGCTGTAAGTAAGCAACAGCAACTGCAAAGCAATCACGAGAAAGTGAACAAACAAGTGAGTATTCTGTCACAGTTCATACTAGTAGCATACAACACAGTCAAATAAAAATTACATTGCATGGGTGGGCAACAGAACAGGAAATTAATTATGGCATGCATCCAAAAAGCAAGCTTGGCTTTAGTACAAACAACAGCAAAGTGGGGTGGAGGTTTTGGGAGTTCTCCTGCATACATAAAGATTTTGACCAAGAGTGATTTGATCAGCATCTAAGTTTTCCCTGGCTATGAATGAAAACTGTTGAACACCTTCATCCCTTTTTTTGCAGATCCTTCTTATACAGGAGAAAGAAATATATATTTTGAAATTGCGTGTCAAAAGCTTGGAAGCAAAATTAGCAAGATGCCAATGTGGAAGCTTGGAAGACAACTTGGAGCAGGCACCAACAACTGTGGCAGCAGCAGATAGTAAGCAGGCTGACAATCAGAGGGATGATGTAGTGGAGTCCCATTCTGCAGTCACCTCAAGGTTGCGAGGAAGGCAACACCCTTCTAGTATGATGGACGACAAAAAGAAACCAGCAAGGGAACATGCAACAACACTACCTCTGTCTGATGACACTTTTGAAATTGCTGAAGAGGAAGAAGAGAAAATTGACGATAAGTAGATTTATTTTTCACTGCTCTCAAGCTTTGTGTATAAGATAACAGGTGATCTCTATCTGCTGTTATTTTAGCAAAGCCTCAAAAGAAATTGGTGACAGGCAACACAAGGTTACAACTATGTATTTTATCAACTTCTGTGTTGAATTTGAAAGATGTGTGATATAGAATCTGAGAAAATTCCTAGGGCAGTTTTGTTCTGTACAAACAATTAGAGACCTCCCATTCTGACCAGAATTTTTCGGTATCTGTGTTGGTTTTGTCATCAGGTTCTTGATATAATCAGAGGGACCATGATCATGATTAATCCTAAAACCCTAAACCCATAAACCCTGTGCTATCTGAAACAACCACAATTTGAGCAACTTTTGAGACAGCAAAACTGTATGTGGATTCAGGTGACCTGGTCTAAGACACGAGTGGCTGCTGGTACAGACTATAGTTTGTGTTTTGTTGAATTTGCAGCTGTCAATTGGATCTTGTCCTTGCATGTTTGAAGAAATCAGGTGATACACAGGGAAACTAGATGCTGAACAAAAAAGTATCTGGGAGGAGTATCAACATGGTTTTGGGTGCCTGGTTCAGAAGTTCAGAGTTTTCATTATGTTTGTTGTTTTCCAGAAGCATGAGACTTCATGAATATTAGCGGGCATTGATTTCTGCTTCATTGATGAATTTCTTGGAAAATTTGCACAGGGTTGGGATATGTGTTCTTCACATGTGTGGACAGAAGAGACAATATGCCTGATGGTGGGAAGTGGCCACTTTCTTTGCACTAAGGAAGCAAGCAAGCACTCCAAGGTTTTGTGACATTTTCTGAAATTCTAGACAATTCAATTCACTGTTGAAACATATCTAGAGGCTAGCAACTCTCATGCAAGTCAAGCTAGAAGAATCTCACATTGCTCAAGAGAATTCTGCAGAGAGAGAATTCCAGGTGGGTCCTTTGATATGCCATTCCATTCCCCTTCTCCAATTACAGGATCCATTTCAAGTACGCAGCAACAGGAGCCTTGAACTCCACCAAACAAAGTAATATAGATATCTCTACATATGTGAACAGTTACAACCTTGCTTTTGGCAATGGAAAACTGGCCTTTCACAATCACAATCACCATAACTACCTAACCAGAGCTTGCAACCAACACTGTACATGAAAACCTTTGCTCTATGACCAAATGAGGAATTTTGAATAGAGGGAATCTGACCCAAAATAGGGAGTGAAATTTATGTTGGCATCCAGCTTGAGGGTGGACGATTTCTATTCAAATTGAACTCACCCACCTGCCAATTATCACAGGGATTCACCAGAGTTAATTCTATAGACCTCCCCAAATCATAAACCACTGATCTGCAAATCCCTCTTAAGAATTGAATATCCACATGGTTTGTCTGAATGCATTACACACGGCTGTGTCATGAGCAGTTCCATGAGAATTCCAAAAGTGGCAGAGCATAAATAGACGCCCGAAGGCTATAAACCCTAAACCCTAAACTCATAAATCTGTGGGAAAGAAACTAACCTCTAAAACTTGATTGTGGTTTAAATCAAAAAGTTGAAACATGAGACGGAGCTCCCTCTGCACACAGGAAAATTATCATCACAGAGGAGGACAAAGAAACTTATTGCTTTGATATTTTGAGATGTTCAATGACCCAAAACCTGTAGATTTAGCAACAAGCAAGTGGACTGTCATAAAAGTCACAGAGGAAAACAAGAATCCATCTTTATTCAGAAACAGAAATAATAATCTCTGTTCACAATTACCCTCTGCAAAATGAACTGAACATGATGAAGGGGGCATGGACAAACCTCTCTTATGAAATGAGCAGAAGGGTGCATCTTGACTATCCGTTGAAATTCAGCCTGTGTCACTGCCTTACCTCTAGCTATAAGACAAGACACCATACCAAAGCCCTCTAATCAAATACACAACCCATCATTGATTGCATGGGAAGTTGCCCATGCAAACACAGGCGGGAATAGAGAGGTTATGAGCACAAGAGGATGAGAACAATCACTGCAATGAATAAGGGAATACTCAGCATGAAATCTTTGAAAGTAAATGTTTAGGGTTTAAGGTTTGAAAGCACATCTCTGCACAAATTCCGATTTCCAATCTATTTCATGACTGACCCAATTCCCCAACCTATTTCACTGCAACTACTGAACACCATTCAACACAAACAAAAGAAAACCTGCTTAGTTACCTTAGAAAGACACAAATTCTTTCAAAGAATTTTGGCTTAGAAAAACTTGACGTGGAAGGCAAGATGGCAGACCAACCTTCATCCATGACAACTTGGAAAATGTCATCAATGTCATCAAAATGGTGCAAGAGATCGTTTAGCCCTGCAAGGTCCTGCAGTGACACAGACTAGCTGATTTCAACACTACTTCACAGAAACCAACATTATATCGTGGATGCAATAAGAAGGTACCCATCATGGTATATTTTCCAGAATAGGTAAGATAGTGAGACACCTGGGCACGCCGCTGATCTGCAATTCTGGGCCATACACGACAGATAAATAGAAGTCCAGCACTTAAACTCAATGATGTGGCTGTCACTCCTCCCACAACCCACCAGAAAAGACTTGGATGCTGTTCATACCCACTGTCCCCAGTTTCCTTCTTTCAAAGATCAGTAATCTGAAGCAACTTTGCAAGTTTGAAGTTTGACATGAACCACATGTAATTTTCCTTCTGAGAGTCTGCAGGATAATCAACAACACCCCCATGTAGAGTTTGCATGGATGATCAAAGGGAAACTTGAACTGAACTCTTGTACCTTGGAAGATTCATGCCAAAGAAACTTGCAACAACAGCAGCCCTGTAGATAAAGTCACATTCAGAAATCAGCATGCAACAGATCAGGCAACCTCTCTTGCCATGTGGAACAAAATGTCATTCAAAATTGTTGAATGCTGGTTCGAAGATAAGCTAGCCTCTCACACAAGCACACAAACAATGCAATATTCTCTGTCTGTTATAGAGGGTTTCAACCAGTGTTGGGCTGGTTCTTTGACTGGTTGTATATGCATATACCGGAGGAGGTCAAATTGTGGCCACTGGCTCTGACCCAGCAAATAAAATTTTCATGGTACCTGCCTCCAGCTCCAAACCAGCAAAAATGTAAAAAGTCAAAGAACCGGGAAAGAACCAGTAGCTCTTTCATGAAAACCAGCGGTTCTTTGGAGGCTTTGAAATACCCAGAACCAGCAGTTCTTTGATTCTGATGTTCCCAAAAAACCTGGAATGGCCAGTTCTTTGATCCTGATTCTGTCAAATACCTGGAACCAGTGGTTCTTTGGTTTTTCAAAGAACCACCCAACACTGGTTTCAACAGTCCCAGTGAAGGGCTCACTCACAGCTTATTACTTTATGTTTAGTGTGTGAGGTTTCTGAGCTGTGCCATTCTCTATCTATAACTATCTATAGACAAATCTCATCCAGAGGCAGAAGATATTATTGAATGAAACCCAGGGATTTGACTTTCATGCCATGCAAATTACTGCACCACATGCACGAGTGCAGAAGTCTAATCTACCCACAAACTACCCCACTTTACTTATAAGTAGAGAAAGGTGAGAGATCTTACAAGCTCATTGACAGAGTAGCCATACTCATCATCAAGTTTGCTTGAATGATACGGTTTCGAGTTGTATCGAGCCCCAATTCCCATATCTGATGTACAGGTTTCCACAATCCTTATCAATAGAGAAAATCTGGGACTGTGAAGCAGCTACTGGGATCATAAACCCAATAAAATCCTTTCAATCAGAACCTCTACAAGCCAGATTCTGGAAACAGGCTGAATTTAGAGAGTACAACCTCTTGAGCAGCTTCCATGTGCTTCCGGAGCTCCTCTAGAGCACCCCCAGAATCATCCACCTGAAAGCCACCCCAATCAAATCCTCACACCTCAGATGAGATGCATGGAGATCATTATATTCACTCTTTTCTCTCATCCCCTACAGAGCTGATCCTGTTCATTTCTAAGTGATCTCCTGGTGTCTGACTAAAATCATGTCCTTGTCACAAAAGGCATATTCAGCAGTTGTTTGGCCATGTCTCTTCGACCGCAAGTTTATACCAGTGCTGAGCAGGTACATGGTTTGGAGGGTTAGAACCACAGGTTCTGGTTCTGGTTAGTAAAAACCAAGCTGGAACCAGGGTTTTGAATTTCTCAAAGTAGAACCAGAACCAAACTGGAACCGGGGTCCTGGTTCTTTAAGAACTGGAAGTGGAACCAGATCCAGGATTTTTGAAAAAAAGCACCAGAATCCCCAAACCAGAAGTGAACCACTGGTTTCGGTCCAGGTTATCCAGAACTGGACCAGAACCAGATCTGATTTTTAGAACCAGAACCAGACCCAGAACTGGGATTTTGTTTTGTTGAAGAACTAGAACCACTCTAATTTATTTTTTAGAACCAGAACCGGAGCTTCTTCAGAAAGTCAAGAATTGCCCAACACTGGTTTATGCATCACCATATCAGGAAAACAAAGGACTTTGTTATCACCCCCGAGGAACTGGGGAAAGTGAGGTTCATCATCATTACCTCACGCTGGTATGTAAGAAGCATATCTGCAGTTGCTTGACGCAAATTTGAATTTGGAGAGCCTCCTTCCTCTCCAGTCCTGCAACAACATTGCAGATGAACCTTGCATTTTTAAAAGACTTTATCTGCACAGCCACTGCAGCTTATAGCATTTACAGATTTAGAATGCAATCTCTCTGCCCAAAGTAGAGAGAAGCCTTACTCTCTGTGGGTTGAGTTCTCAGCCACAGGTGATGCAAGCTCATCATTCTCAAAACACAGTGCTTGCAACAAATCGTCACTGCTCAAAACCTGTACCCACCATCATCAGTGTTCCCAAAAGCTTCTCAGATTTCTCACAATCTGAAAGAAAGAAAAAATAATTTGAAATGCCCAAGTGTAGGAAAAAGGTACCTGATCCATGGCAACGTGGGTGTCTTGAACATCGTGCTCTACTTCTGTGAGTGCCCTCTTCAGTGGTAGCAATCTCTGCAGCCTAATCCAATTCCCAATTCACAAATCAAATCAATGATCTTGTTGCTGGGCAATTGGTGCAACTGGAGTGAACAGCAGCTCCACATACATATTCTCAACAGACAGTTGCAAATCTCAAGTTACTCTTGGAGGCAAGCACAATTGCTTGCTGCTGCTCCAAGAAGAGATAAAAGGAGAGTCACATACCCGCCCATGTTGACATCTTTGGTAAGCTCCTCCAGCATTCTCTCAACCACCACCTTCAGCCTTGCAAGAAACCATCCTTTTTAGAGCAACTCCTCTACCCTAAACCCAGTCCCGAAACCTTTGTACGAATCCTCCACCAAATCCCTGGAACCCTAATAAGGCTAAACCTCACTCTGAAGCTTGATCAGATCTTGTCCCTACTTCCCAACTTAATTAACAAGCTTGAAGCTCTCTGAATAAAATTACCTCTCAACTCTTTGATGGAAGAAGTTGCTGGTCTCCTTCAGCAAGCACTCAATCATCTTGAGGTGAAAAGGCATTGAATCAAACACATGCCCTGGTGGCTCCATTGCTTGATGTGCCATTGATGCTGCAAACATCTCCCTTGCCCTGTTCCCACCCCCAGCAATTCTTCACAGCATTTCATGAGACATTCCCATCACCCATTTCTCCCCCTAAACTGATTTCATCAGCACAATACTGGCCCAACTTTGATTGTCTTCTCCTGAATACCCAAATGGGCTGGGGTTTTGCCCCAGCATAATACACAAATCCAAAACGAACAAGTCAATGTGATCATTTACTTTTTCATGACTTCTTCTGGGGCTTTTCCTAGAGAAGATGTGCCTCCCCCAAACACTCCCCTTTTTGATGTCCTGCAACAACCCATTCACAGTCACCATCAAAAATCTTTCCCTTCAAATTTGTATCTGTTAAAACACAGATTCAAAACTTGAAAAGCTCTACCAACTGTATGATCCTTTTATGAAGGGTAATGGAACTATGTTCTGGGTGTCCTACCACAGGAGCTCTAAAAACCTGGCAAGAACTTGAAAAAGAAACCTAAATAGAAGGGGAAAGAACAGTCCAGGAGGAGGCAGGAGTGGAAGCTGGGATGCAAAAAGGATTAGATGAGAGAGACCTAGGTCTGCGCGCTTCAAATAGGAGGACAAAGTCCTTACACACCAAAGCTCTCACATTCTCCATTCGCAACACCACCTGCAGTGACACAGACCAGGACCACCACAGACAGACAATTGCTTGATGTCATTCCAATTATCATTGTGACGGGAATCTTTCTCCAAAATATTCTTGACAATGAACCATCAGATCTGACAACAGCATTCTTCTCTTCAGCCAATACATTGGTACCCATTGGGTTTTTCACCCAATAAGAGTAGAGACCCTTTTATGGGAGTATGTCATGGTTACAAAGATGCTGCACTAGATGGATGGACAAAGGGGAAAATGAATCACCTTGTTATTGCGGACAGCAATGGTGGCTCTTTGTGGAACGAAAGATTTCCCACCTGCCAATACATCGATATCTCGTGGATGTATGCCCTGCATGCATACAACGTACCCAGACACAAACACAGTCTTACTGAAAGGCAACTTGGAAATTCAACCTGCAATAAGATTGTGAAAAGTTGCAGCTTCACAAGAGGTGATGATGAGGCAACAATTTCCTACAGCATCATCAGATTCTGGAAGTGGCGGTGGCAGGCACTCACCAGTTGTGCAGAAGTCAGAGAAAGAGAGAGCCATGAACCATCACTGTTGATTCGCACAACGCTGTATTTGGGAGCTCCATCCATCATCCCCTTTTTGTTGTGTGCTGCAGCAGTAATTATTTCCGCTCCTCCTCCTGCTGATGATGATTTCTTCTTCTCCTCCTCAACAACACCACCTTCTTCTTGTCTGCTGCTCTCATCTGCTGTAAGTGTGGTGGTGGTGCTGAAAAAAAACTTAAACCCTCGTGATGTGAGCCATGAGTTGCTTTGACCATAATTGATGACCGACAAACATCCCACAAGGAGTTGTTGTTCTTTTGGCCGCAAACCTCTTGAAGCCAAAGCCAAAGGAAGGAAGTTTGGATGATTGTGGGAGGCAAAAGTCATAGTAGTCATCATCATCACATGCTGCTGCTGCTGCTGTGTGGAGGAGGAGACACCCAAACACTGAAATGGGTTTTGCATGCTGCTGCTCCATGATGATGGCAAACTGCTGCGTGGTGATCTCAAAGTCTTCACTCCTGCTCCAAAAGACAAAGATTCAACATGCCTCCAAAAACTCGCCACTTGCAGCAGTTGCAATCTTGCCATCTTGATTCTCTCTCTGCAAGATGAACACTCATACCCATCATCAGAAGAATCAATCTAACATCAAAGTCCATACTCCATACCTCAGAAAATTAGGGTTTGCAATCTGACCAGATATCAGACTGTTTCCTTTCAGCTGCAAGGACTATCACTGACTGTCAGAGGAAGGAGGGAGAGAGACAATACCCCCCCCACCCTCTCCCTCTCTCTCTTCTTCTTCTTCTTCTTCTTCTTCTTCTACCAGAATCCCATTTGTGAGCTTCACCCACACTGAATTACTTCCTCTTCTGTTCTCAGCAATGGATTCATAGTTTCTTCCAATGCTTACAAGATTCCCCCCACGATGTGATGATGATGATGATCTTGAGGATGAGAAACCCATCAGGGCCCGAGACTTGCAAGCTCTGAAAGCAACAGCAAACCCAAAAAGCAAAGAACGAAAAGGAATAGCATCATCACAGCAAGAGAAGAAGAGGACTTTGACCTTGTTGTGCTTGCTTGCTTGCTTGCTTGCTTGTAGAATCCTCCTCCAGTTACAGCTACCATCAAAGGAAGTAGCGGCTACTACAACTGTAACACCACCTGTTCTTGTTCTCTTTCTCCATTCCCAGAGCATCTCATCTCTTGAGGAGCTTCTTCTTCTTCTTCAATTCTCGTGCTGTTGGTGAATGTGAGTACTCCGGGAGTGAGGGAGGAAGGCAGGCAGGCACCCACAAGTTCTAACTGTCTGACTTTCATGTATGGGTCTTCTCTCTCTCTGCCACCTGCCTCTCTTTCTTTTTCTCCTTTTCTGTGCAATGTTTTTGTGGCCTTAGGATTCAGTTACCAGTTTTTCCTTCTTCTTCTTCTTCTTCTTCTTCTCTCTCTCTCTCTCTCTCTCTCTCTCTCTCTCTCTCGCTGTGTCTGTGTCCCTCTCTGTGTGTCTGTCTGTGTGCTTATGCTTTTTGGAAGGAGTTTCATAACCTCAATCAGGAGGGAGAACCCACAAGAGTCATACCCATTGGGGAGTCCATTAGTCAAGCTCGATCAATCAACAAGAGCATGTCTTCATCTTCTTCTTCTTCTGTCACATAGCAGCAATGCCGCCACTGGTATCAATTACGTGCCCTTTTTCGTGAATTGGGCAACAGCAGACATGACATGAGAACTCTGAGCCCTTCAAAGGACACATACATACAAGGAAGGATTCTGCAGCAGCAAAGCAAATTCCTTCATATGGGCATGTCTACATACATACAAGGAAGGACTCCCAAGCAGCAAAGCAAAATGGGTTGCTGAAAGAGCGATGGTATCACATGCTTTTTTTGTGAATTGGGCAACAGCAGATATGACATGAGAATTCTGAATCTTCAAAGGATTCATATGGGCATGTCTAGATACATACAAGGAAGGATTCCACAGTAGGAAAGCAAATTAGCTGCTGAAAGGGGCCTATGGGTGGTTGGATTCTTCATAGGACTACTAGGTAGCAGAATCTAAACTGCATCCAAATTGTATGAGGTACTTGTGCACATGCATAATTTACATAGCCCTTTTTGAAGAGCTCCCATCTTCCAAGTCTGCTGCTGCTCCTGGCGCAATCCATTTTCGTGAAAGCTAAATCCAAAAAAATGATTCCAGAGAGTAAATTTTCTCTAATGGCAAGAAAGAAAATCTGATGAGTGGACAGACTATCCAGTGATTAGGGTGGGTTTGAATCCCACATCCATTAGAGTTCGTTTCTTAAGGTGGGTTTGAATCCTGCAGGCATCAGAGCTTTCTTTGATAGCAACATTGTCTTTTGCTGTCCATAGTTGAATGTGCATGTGTGTGTCTAGGCATGTGTGTTTCTGTGTATGTATGGGTGTGTGAGTGTGTGTGTGTCTCTCTCTCTCTGTTTCCAAAAACAGAAGAGGAAGGTGAGAGGAGGAACTTGATTGCTGAGGAGGGAGAGAAGGAGCAACTTCAGATGACATGCTCCATTGATTCAGGAGTAGTTGGTTGACATCGTTGTCACATTTACAATCCAAGATGGAAGTGGCAGCAGCAGCAACACATACAAAAGATGATGCTGTGGCTGCAGCTTCTTCTATGACTGGAGATGTCACAGATGTTGCAGGGACTGTGGCAGTAGACATTGATGCATACCAAGAGGGGGAGGAGGAGAGCAGCATCAAAGTGGAGATTGTTGCAGCTCTCAATGTGTGGTTATCAGAACCAAGTGAGCAGAAATCCAAAGTGGGTTTCTCTATCAAGTTTCCAGGAGAGCCGGCTGATCAGAAGGCTGATGAGCAGCAAACAGCAGAAATCGCAGGTTATCTGCCAGATGAAGAACTGAAACCAAAAGGATTCCCATGTATGCCATCCTCCTCTGCACCACCACCACCCCCATTGCCAAATCCTGAAAGTGGGGCCACCACCACGTCTCCTCCTGTTCCACCAAAACCTGCAAACTTCACAATGGGTACTACACCCCTGGTCCAAGAATTTCAGAGGCTTCCTGACTATCTCTTGTGCCACAAATTGTTGCAGGAGAAGATGGTCATCCTCTTGTATTGGATCTCTGCTAGTGGAACTGCCAAGACAACACTTGGGATGACAACAGTGGATCTCGCTGGGCTGTTGAGTCTCAATGGAAACTCTCTGGACATTTTGTCCCCAGTGATCGCTTATGTTGAACCTCCCACAGCAGCAGCAACAACACCAGCTGCTGGAGCTAAGAAAGGAGCAAAAGCTGCTCCTGCAGCTCCCCCAGTGAAGAAGGCTGCTGCACCTCCTGAGAAAGGAAAGAAAGGTGGGCCAGCAGCTGCTCCAATTGCCCCGATAGTAGAAGTGACACCTTCATTGCTCCCGGAAGCTAAGCTGAAGATCAAGATGTCAACCAGCATCCCACTTCTATCTGACATTGATCGAAAGGAAGGATTCGTGATGGAGATAGGGCCAATTATGGTTCGAAAACTCCCACCCAAGGTGAAGGATTTCGGAACTGCAGAAGCAGCTCCAGATCCTTTCGCCTACTCTTGCGGATTCTCAATTCCAGGAATGTCAGGGAAATGGTGGGAATCCTTGACATGCTTCGAAACAGCTGAGAAAACAGATCTTGCCATCTTCAAGGCAGCTTCAGGTGCTGTTGAAATGGAAGAAGTGACATACAGTAAAGAGAGAGAGCCTCCAGTGGACATGGCAGCAGGTCCACGTGAGCTCAAGACTTTGCTCTTTGGTGAGAACCTCAAGGATCCATTTCCCAAGCCCAAGCCATTCGTGGATGAATATGGCTACCCCCCTGCACCTGAGGTGATCAAGGAGATGCAGGCAGTGATCAGGTGGAAGGAAACAGTCAGAAGGTTTTTACCCAGTGCAGGTGCCAATGAGCTGCGAGCAAAGATCAAGAAAAAGATCCAATTCAAAGGTGAATTGGCACGGTATGTGAAGCAAGAGAGCTTTGACATGTTTTCAGATCCATATTTCAAGCGATACCACAGCAGCTTTCAGCTGGACCTCCTCATTTTCCAAGAGAAAGAAGGGCTGAAAGAGACAACAGTTGCTTGTCCTCTACAGGACAATGTCACTGCAGATGATGCTATGGCAGGAGGAGAGCCCTCCATTTGTCCCCCAGATACACGAGCTCCAAGCAAGAAAGTCAAGGCCATTGAAGATGATGTCGATCCACCACCAACTACAGCAGTGACTCTGGCCAAAAGCAAAGTGGATCCGAAAGCAAAAATTGAGGTTCAAGCTGCTCTGCAATGGCCAAATGCTTGGAAGACAGCAGAGTCAGTCATCTTTGTGACGATCAAAACAAGCCTGCCTATCGAGCCGGTGTGGAAAGCTCCTCCTGAACCTGAGTTGCAGCTGAAGGATGTGATACCCCCACGTCTGAAAGCCCCCAATATATATGACACTCTAAAGATCGCCATGGAGAAATTCAGAGAGTTTGTTGTGATTGCTGCAACTGACATCTCCCTTTTGCACCAGAGAGTTGTGGGAGGTGAAGTGTTTGAAGAGACAATTGCTGCTACAGAACAACAAAGCACCAACAAGTCCAGGTGACCACGTACGTCGTTGATCATGAGCACAGAAAGTCCTTGAAGATAACCCACATCCTTCTTCTTGGTTCTGCACTTTGTCTCCTTGATATTATATCTAAGAAAGAGAAGCATATCTATTCATGCTTCTTGCACATTCTTGCACATATCACATGCTTGCTAGACTGAGTTTTGACATGCAAAAAGCTTCAGAGTATTGAGCAGAAATCATGGGTGGTTGCAGAAATTTCTCAAGACAATAATCTTTCCAAAGTACTGTTTCCACATGTGGCAAATTATTATTTCTCTTCTCTCCTTTTGGATGCAGGATTGAAAGCAAGGCAGAGATAAGAAAGCAAGTTGCACAAGAGTTGCGTCGATCAGGAGCTTGGCAACAGATGCGAGAGGAGATGAAAAGCAGGGTTTTCAAGGTAGCTTCAGAGAAGTTCAAGACAGGGAAGAAAGATGCCATGACCAGTGGGAAGTTTGAGTTTTGCAATGCTCTCTATGTGAAGTTGATGGAGGAGATCCATGCAAGTCTGGCTGATCTGTTCTTCAAGGTGAGCTAAAGAAACAGTAGTTGGTGAGAAAATTGAATGAGGGATGATTGCATGATATCTCTCTCTGAAGCTTCCTTTGAAAAATTCTGTGAAATGATGGCGGTGAAACCCAAAGCCAGACCTGCTTGGAGTGATGCTCACCTGGGGTTACCGCTTGCCTTTGATTGCAGCGACAGCGGGCTTCCTTGCCATTGGGCACAGATGAGAAGCTATCATCTCCTCAAGAAAAGAAGATTTTTCTTCTTCGTAAACTTGCAGATGAATATGAGGTATCAATTTCAGTCCAATGCCAGCAGAATAATTGGGTCGTCCAGTTACAGTTTGCAACAGGAGGGAGGAATCATCTCAATCTTCCTAGCATTATGAGGTTGTGGGTCTATGTTGCTGTGATGTTTCACAGAAATGCCAAAATGGGTTGTGATTCATTCATTGAGATCAAACACGGTTCTGTTCCTATATCAGTAAGTACATGCTCACTCAAAAATTGGGAATCACCAACTCAAGCAAAGAATGTGGAAATTCTGTCTGTTGGTGCTGTGCAGTATGATGGAGACTACAGAAGTGCCAACAGGTTGCATCAAGAAAGACTACTTGGAAAGATGGTTCATGATCCTGACATCTGGTTTGAGTATGGTTGCTATTGCATGCGGGTATGGTCCATTGCTTTTATTCTCTTCTCAATTTGGGAGCTCCTCCTAGGATCTTCAAATAGATCATGACGAGATTTATTTTCAAGCATTGGATCTTTAAACTATGAGTTGGTCCACTGTGAGCTTTCTTCTAACATTAAGCAAATATGGTGTGTGGAAAATTGTGAAGGCAAAGGACAATGCAGGGAGGCCCAAGGATCAGGGTAAAGCAGAGGAATGCTTCCGAGAAGCACTCACACTAGACAATAACCATCTTCTCAGTTTGCTTGCATTGGGCAGCCTGATGTGGCACCGAAACTATCTCACAAAAGCTGAGGTTTTGCTTCGCAGTGCTATTGAGCTTCATCCTGAACAAGAGTTCATACCATGGTGCATTTTGAGTCGGGTATGATATGCTCCTCCAGAGCTAACTACCCTTTTTCCCATACCCATTTGGCAATGTGATTGGAACAAAATGTGATAAAACATGATGGAAGCAAAGAATGTGGAAATGGGTGTGTGAATGTAGAAATTTCTCATCTTTTTTCTCTTCTTTTTTTGAGGCTCCAAGATTTGTGTTTTATTGTCTGCAGATACATCAAGTGCAAGGGCAGAAGGAGAATATGAATAGCTGCCTGAAGAAAACTGAGCTACTTTACAAATCTGCAAGAGAGACCCACAACTTGTATTCAACCCCACACATCCTTACATCCAGTCTCCTCAAGTTCCCCTTCAGTGCTGCATATCTCTTCCTGAAGGAAATGGGTGAACCAAGCACCGCCTTGATTGACACTAGTCTTCTGCTCCTAGATTTGCATTTGCCCAAAGAAGCAATTCAGATTCTAGAGTTGGAGTGTGATATGTTTTCAACTGCCTTTGACAACAAGTGGGCTCAGGCGAAAGCCAACGAGTTGCTGATGGATTACAAGTTAGGAGAGGTTTGGCTGAGGGAGAATTTGTCAATCACAAAAGATGAGCCCATGTCTTGGTTGCTCATGGGTCATAATCGATACATCACTGGTCAATTTGCTGAAGCCCTGGAAGCTTATGAGCAGGTGAAAATCTTTCTGCCAGTCCTGGTGAAACCCTTTCTGCAAGTCCCTCCTTTCCCAGCTTCTTTGCACTCTTGATACAAACTTGTTGATCTTGCAGATCTTTTACATGAGCTTTGGAAAATGTATTGAGGTTGGGGTCTGCATGTGCAGCACTTGCGATACCAAGGAAAGAAAGCAATATATCCTTATGTCCACCTCGACATGGGGAATTGTCACCTTCAACTGAAAAACTATAAAGCAGCTAAGGAGGTTTTCCTCAAGGCTTGTACCACATGTCCCACAGTAAGCACTTGGCTGGGCGCTGGTATTGCCTTCTTCAGAATGCGGGAATTCAAGCAAGCAGAGATTGCATTAGTGGAAGGCAATCACATTGACAACAAGAATCAGAAGGTTTGGGCATATCTCACCCTCATCTGTCTTGCCCTAGAGCGTTTCAATGAGGCCGAGACTGCATTCCAGCAGATGCAGAAACTGGAGCTCACCAATGTGACCCTGCTTCTTGAGATTGCAGATGCTTTTGGAAAAGTTGGGAACTACAGGTAAGTCGTGTTGCCCAAGACCCATGATCCATGTTTTCTGTTGAGGCACTTTTGTGTTGAGTACATGTACAAAAACCAGGTTTTCACAAATACCCAAAAACAGGAAAGCGATTCTGCAGTTTGGTATAGGGAGGAACCCAACTCTGGGCATTGGTGATGGCTGGGCAGAGATATGGAGGTGACAATCATGGCTGCTCTGAAGGAAGAACAGGGCCGTGTAAGTGCAGGCTTCAAGCTTGCAGAACTTTTCCTGCATCAAGGGAAACTGGAATGCTCCAAGATAGAATATGAAAAAATCTTGGAGCTTGATAGCATCACGTCTATCGAAAGGAAATTCGCTGATTCTAAAGTGGTTGAAATCCAAACTCTAGCATTTGAAGCTAATCAACCAGTTTCTGCTCGCCGTGTCACTGTTTAGGCATATTCTATAAGAATACAACCTGCAAGCACTTCCATCATTTTCTAGGTTATGTTCATTTGCAAAGAACCATGCAATTGGCCTGTGCAAAAAGTCCTCCAGCTTTTTTGATGTATCAGAACAATGAAGACAACTCAAAAGACAGAAACTAGTTGTTGATGGTTTGCAAAATGTAAATAACAGCTAGTTTCTCCAAAGCCTTCATGGTACCCTAGTGCCAAAAAACTTGCTACCAGACCTTTCTTTCTGGCTATGCACCATTTCAATCCAAATCCTTTCACCCATTGGGTCTTCTTGCTTGGCGTCCCTGTTGACCTAGTCCTTTTCTCATTTGACGTCCTTCAGGTCACCATATCAAGGAATCTTCAGTTGGGATATGACACATCCAGAGGGACGATTTTGATGTGCGAAACAGAGAACAAGTTAAGAAATCTCATCCCAACTGCCTCACTTCAAGGTAATAGCTGCCAAATCCTTGGCAGTCAGCCACTAGTGTGGAGGGTTGAAACCTGCACATGATCAACTGCTTCTTGGTTGTCCATGACTTTCCACAATCTGTCACTAGTGATTATGAAGGACTCATCCTCATAGCCCAAGCTATACTCTTCGAGATGTCAGACTCTACACTGAGATGCTCCTTAATTGCATGGTCTCCCAAAAGCTTTGGACATTGCCAGCTTTCTGTCTGTCCAACACAGTAAACACCACCAAGTGGTGATATACTCACCTCACCACCTTTGGATTCTACCTACACACTATCAATAGTTCCTCTTGATTTGAGGAGGAAATCAAAAATGACCAATCTGATCCAGCAGAGAACCAAGTGCTCAACATGTCAACCCACCTCAAGGATATGGACACACAGAGGAAGAAAAAAAAAAGGGGGGGCTAACTAATACAACACCAGAAAGCTCTTTCTAAAGACTACAAAATGGATGCTTCCATTGCTCAATTTGAACTCAATTGGAATCGTGTATGTGAGAACATGACAATTTAGTGTTTATAGAAATCCCTAAATTGATGATTCCTTGCTAGTTTAGAACTAATCAATCTAAACCCTAAACCAATCATTCTAGGCATGATGAGATTCTAGGCATGCAGAGTATTTGAAAAATAAAATAGTGAGGCACTACCCATGCAACCAAGCCTAAAAACGAAATGTTTACATGATAATTATCCCATGCCTAAAATTTCAATCCACACGGGGCTAGAACAAGTCCAATTCAACATTTCCAAGGAATGAATGAATGAATGAATGAATGCTCATGTAATTTAGTGCTTTGGAAAAAGACCCCACATGCATGTTGGGTAGCAACACCTAGCCCAGTATTGTCCAACAAATGACAAAAAAAAATAACAATGATTCCATCTTCAACAAATGCGTGCTTAAAAGTAGCTACTATTGACTATTTGTGTCATGTGAGAAAGAGTACACTAATTTGAGTGTGAGGTGCGAAAGAGTAGTACTAATTTGAGAGTGGTGGACATTTGAATGACAAGCAACATGCACGAACCAGCTGGTTTAATAGTACCAAGTGATGTTGCAAAACAGATCTTAGGCGAAGGTCACTTGCAACAATTAGATCAATTGCTGGGTTCATGAGCTTCGAAGTGTATAGCTATGGATCAAAAATTTCTATGCAACATGCTGCAGACAGGATTGTTCTTTTCATAGACTGGGGGGGGATCAAGGGCTGGGTTGACAAACCTCCATGTAAGATGATGCCACAGAAACAGAAATCAGAAACAGCTAACTGAGTGTTGTTTTGAAGACTAGATGTTACAAGTGAGACGCCCTCCTGTTGGACACAAACACAGATCATCCCTCGACTGACATCTTTTACCAGAATGAGTGAAGCAGCCTTCATATGCTCGACAGATAACAAAGAGATCTAAACAGACCAAATATCTCACCCCAAGCAAGAGCAGACAAAACTGGGCTTTTTCTTTCATCCATGATACATAACCAAAAAAATGAACTTTCTTATGGAGCTCAGGAAAGATGAGGAAAAGACTGCATGCAATCAGAAATGCCTGTTTTCATTACCAGACATCAAGGATGATCAACTAGCTGGTTGCTGCCTTTGCCCTTTTCTCTTCCTCCAACTTTGCCTTGATGAAAGAGTAGAGAGCCACACCACCAATTGCTACAGCAGTTCCAATACCAGTTTGGGTTGAAATCTTGTTACCTGCAGACAACATATGAGCAACAATCTCAGAAGTCTAATTCAGGAAGGGGTTATGAACTTCCTCGTACTTGACTACTGAATGGAACAAACCATCCTCCATACATCTGTGGCATTATAGCAATGAGACAGAAGGCTGCCACTCACTACTTTCCACTCAATGTAGTAGAAACACAGCTACATGCAGCAATGACACAACAAATGCACAAACATTCTGAAGCTAACCTTGCAGTCAACTACTCTCCCATAACTTCCTGGGCTGACCTTAAATTCCTCATTGTAGAAAATCATGACACATTTATCCGAGAGAAGAATATGAGAAATAACAACTTACCAAACACAACAATTGAGAATCCAATGACAAACACCCGCTTCAGGACATTCCCGACAGCATGGGTGAGGGGTGCCACCCTCTCCAGTGTGTTGTTTGCAAGCTGCAGTTTGAATCCCCACAAGATAATAAAAAACAAAGCACTAATGTGGAGCGCTGCTTTGTTTTTCTTCCGATTTTCAAGGATATTTATACAGATTTAGAAATGAAATGGCTATTATAAATTTAGAAAAAACATAGTTCAACCAATCAAATTCTTGGTAGAAGGATTCTAAGACATAAAAAATTCACACAACTCTTAGCACTGGCAACACCAAATTTTGCAGCACCTTCCAGTACAAACTACATCATTTTACACCTCTGTGCCCTGAAATGACCATTTCTGCTCAAGTATGAAACAAGGATGCATAGGAAGATCCATACCTGGTTGTAGAGGTGATAGAACATGCCGACCCAAAAGAGGTCAGACACAAACTTACTAATGCCAACTTTGGCAATTGCATCAGCAAAGCCAGACTGCATCAGTTTTGGGCCTTCAATCTGTACAAGGAAAGACCGAATATCATTATATTGCCCTGGAAAAAGTAGATCAATGTGCACATGGCAACCTCACTTAAAAGCCATTAGGATGGAAAATCAATTATGGCTGCTGTCCTGTTTGCAATAACAGCAACATAAGCATTTGGCACCATATTGCTAAAAGACAGCAAGGCCTTCATCCACATGCAAGACATCCACAGGATCTCGTAATCATACAAAACGGAGTACAACCAAGACTTACCAAAATTGCTGGAGGAATGCACAAAGCCAGAGAGATGATGGAGATGTAGGCATACACATTGGTGCTGTCCATCCCGGTCTACAAAACAGCAGGGACTATAAACTTAGTTGGCCTATACATTGTTAGAAAATCTTCCATGTTTCCAAGCATTTGCAATACCATGTTTGTCACCACACCAAGAACAAGAACGAAGCAAAAGCAGGGAAAAAGGTCTTGACAGACCAAAGTGCAACAACTATCATCTTGAGAAGTAATACACAAGGCCATAGGAATCCTTGGCAGTTGGAATGGAGCAATATCTTGCAACAAAAGGTTCTGCAGGCCTTTTCAGATAACAGTGAGACATACCATGGCTTTCTTTGAATAGATATTCCTGTATGTGAAAGCAACATTTGCGGTCATAGCACTTATGAAACCCTTCCAGTTGAAGGAGAGCTCAGTCAGTGATGCCATAGAGACACCTGTTGATAACAAAGTAAAGCATTGAAGGAATCACAGCACCCAGAAAAATCCACCAACAGAAGTCCTTGAGAAAATAGTGAAGTCTCAGCTGCAGATTTCCAACAGTTCTTGAGCACACAACAGACTGCACAACTGACAGAACAAAGAAAGCTGAGCTGCTGAATTAATAGTAAAGCTAGTGAAATTACCAAGGACAATAGGTGCCAAAGATAACCAAAGAGTAACTGGAATCTGTTGACCAAGAATGAATTGTGAGGCTGCAGCATTGAAAAAGGGCTCCAGGGCTGTGAAAACAAGCAAGCAGGGAGTTAACTACTAACAAAACTTGCACACAAATTCAAAATCATGCCATGACAGTGTCTGTACAGAATGAAAGTTATGCTCTGGAACTACTTGATCACAATACCACTCTGCAGCTGTCAGAGAAAAACAGTTGAAATCCTCAGCTGTTCCAAATTCCAACAGTCTCTTAAGCAAACTAACCTTTGATTGTATGGGTGAAGGAGACAGCCACTGCAGCAAAAGAGACATTGGTCATCACATGACCCAATGCATGGCAAATTGACACAGGTATCAACAGCTTGAAGAGTTCTCCATCAATTGGCTGCATTGCAACAATGAACCATCTTGATACACAGAAAGTTTGCAAAACTAAGGTTCTTACCTGTCAGGGTTCTTCCTAATGGACTCAAGTGAACATCCAGAACACCACAAAATTCATAAAGCTACAAACATGCATTTGACTAGAGTGAAGAGAGTCAGCAACAGCTACATTTCAATTCAGCTTGACCTGGCCTGGATGACAAGTGCTGATAGGAGCACTGGAAGGGTCTTCTGCATACACATCAAAATGTTCAGGCAAAAGATGCAAGAAGGAAAAGCTGCACATACCGCTCGCTTTGGCATCCCAAGGAGCCAAGAAATGGAACAATAGGCAACACCAACACCCAAGTGTATGGCAGAAACAAAACTGCAGAGACAGACGAGTAGCCCATCAGTAATGAACTTGGAGATTCAACAATCGTGTATCTATTAGGTGTCGACAGCATCATAAGTCCATTTTTCAGAGAGCGTTGAACCCTTACTTTCCTGACAGTATCCACTATCCATAATTCTGCTGATTGCACAAACTTTGCCAGCATCCAATGCTACAAATAAGCACATTTTCATTGCAGGGGAAAATAAGACACCTACAATCCACCATTGTCCAAAAATGACCACCAAAGTGGCCACCAAGAGAGTATTCAAAGTTAGAAGAAACAAAGGACTCACTAAGGATACGGAAAGTAGTTGTAAAGCTTCTTGTTCATGATGTTGAATATCACATTCAAAAAGTACCTGCCAGTTCATGACAACAATGTTAGCAAAACTGGTGTACTCCTCCTCTCCCACTGATGTAAAATCAGAAGTTCCTCTTCTTACTATTTGTGGAGAGAGGCAATCTCCAACTACTCCATCCATGAGATTGAAGTAGTTGGAGATCAGCTATGAACTCCAATGTGCAATTCACAAATGTTCCAGGATCTTACTGGCTTTTTCTGTATGACATTCTGCTGGTGTTGAGGTTATGTCGAGTATGAGATGCATTTGGAGGGTTTCACATTCAGGCCTCCTTTCATCAGTGGCAAGATGAATGATACAATTGACATAGCTAAAATCAACCTCTGTCTTCTTCAAGGGAATAAGTGAAGGATTCAATGAGTAGTCAAGTAATAAGGAAAACCTAACCTTCATGAGATGTGTCATACACTCATCATACCGACGACCTGAAGCGGTCATTGAAGAGGAAAAAACAATGCATGTTACAAAGAGGTGGGATGCCAGGACGTACCAGGCGAAAAAGAAGAATCCAGTTACCAGCGCCGGGTTCTTTGAAACGAAAGATTCAGTGGCCGCACCAGTATCTTTTACAATCCTGCACATCGAAGCTCTAATCCTCATCATCATCATCATCAAAATCATTATATGTCAGACAGAAAGAAATGCTTCATTTAACAAACAGAACCTGAGCCGCCATTGCCACACAGTAAACAAAATGCCTGCAAGGCTACTAGTTATAACGTCACAGAAGAATAAAAAGCATTTCTTCAGCACTTTGCTTACTCAGGAACTGACGCTCCCTCGGCGTCGTAGGCAGCGGCCATGCAAACCGGGGATGCAAAGACACCTTTCTTGGGGCTTAAAACGTTCTTCAAGTTGGTCTCCAACGGGGCAAAAGGCGGCAGCCCGCGAGCAGCCACAGGCTTTGCAAGAAACGAAGAGTGCAATGCGGGTCGCTTGGCACAGATCTGGCCAGCCGTTCTCCGTCCATGCACAGCAGCAGACACGGCAACAACTTCTCGTTGCAGGCATGATGTTGCCTTCGACAAACAGACGACTCCCGGGGCTCTGAACGAGCTCGTAAGAGCTCGGAACTCCATTTTTTCACATCCCAAGGATACAGAGACGCCTGCAAAAGCTACAGCGGAAGAAGCAGCCATGGAGGAGGCGATCTCGAAGCTCTATTGCTCACTGACGTGCTCCGTTTCCTTGCCCTTCTCCGTGTGCGGTGCGCCTCGTCTGTCTCTCCGCAGGGCTTCGTCTTCGTCTTCGTTTCCTAGCCGCGCGCGACAAGCCTTGTGGAGATCACGGGCCGGGTCCACTGAACGGGTAGACAAGGCAAGACGCCCTTGCCATGTGCACCCGGCCCCGGTTTTCAAGCCTAGGTACAGCACACCAATAACGTTCTTTGACAGCAGACCCGGGATTTCCGCAGGTCGATGAATTTCGGTCGGACCTGCGGGTAACCGAGACATTTATTTATTTATTTATTTATTTATATATCAAGTCATTTTTTAAATTTTTAATTAAGTAAAATAAAGTTAATATATTTTTTAATTTTGATACTTTTATTATAAAAAATTTAAGACTTTTATGTAGGTACTATGGCATTTTTCATAAAGCTTTATTCATTTTTATAATTTATTTTCTCTTTTACACTTGTGATTAAAAATGAGGCTAAAAAAAGGAAAATAAAATTTTAATCAGGGCAGATGCTCTTAAATAAAATAATACCACCTAAAATCTTAATTTAATTTTTTAATTTAAAAATAATAATTTAAAATAATAAATAATAAATAATAAAAACAAGCCTGTTATTAGTAAGGCGCTTAGTTCCACCGGTCCACTTTTATCTAGTACGGGCGAATCACAAGTGGACCCGTTGCCATAAGTGGACCCGTTGTCACAACTGGATCGCCTTGTATGCGGCTACCTACCCACCCTCTCTGAGCGTGGAATTCCCCCCCCCCCCCCAAAAATAAGCCGAAAAAAAACCAGGGGGGGGTTAAAAGCGGCAAGGTGGTCCTGAACAAAAACTGGTGGGGAG
>Ga0116227_10006077_pt1 | contig 24779 bp, 18 predicted proteins | sample S1TSphgellanicum_FD_89693 | JGI IMG/M metagenome (GOLD analysis project Ga0116227, IMG submission 89693) | Host-associated microbial communities from peat moss isolated from Minnesota, USA - S1T2_Fb - Sphagnum magellanicum MG | ecosystem: Host-associated > Plants > Peat moss > Unclassified... | reverse complement strand
TTGCATGAAATTTCTCTTTCCAAAAGACTTCATCACCATTTTTGGCATGGGCTAACGCCCCTTGCAAAGAACACCCCACTTATTCAGTGTTGGGGCACATTTTGTTTTTAAAAATAATTGATGGGTAGAAGTGGACAAAATGGACTTTGATACATAACACTTTAGTCTTTTGCTTATTTGATCATTTTGCTTGCAAAATGAGTTTACAGACTATACTTTATAATGAATCTAAACACAATATCCTTGCCTTGGTAGGCAAAGCCAACAAAGTGCCAATGACATATTTAGGCCCACTTTAGACCAGGGTCCAATTTCCTAGGATCCAACTTGGACTGATTTGAAGCAAATTGAATCCTTGAGCTGGATTGTACCAGAGTTGGGCAAAAACAGCCAGTTTTGTGAAAACAGCCAGTTCAAGTTTTCATAGCCATTTTAAAGAACCTTTAAGGTTCTCATTATTAATAAAAGAAAAAAAGATTTTGATAACCTTTAAGGGTTTTAGGTTTTTGGAAAAAAATATTCCAATGGTTTTTAGTCTTGTCGGTTCTCATGAAAATTACAACACCAGTTTTCAGTGACGGTTTTTAGAAGCTGGTTTTCAACATTAAAAATTTCAGAATTTCTTTTAAATTATATATAATTTATATTGAGATTTTAGTTGAATAAATTAAAACTTTCCCCTTTTGTGGAAAATCCCAAAGCTTCTTCCTGAAGCTCCTCTTGAAGGAACTATTGAAGAAGTTGGTGCCACCCAAACTAAAACCTAATTGAACACTAAATTTTTTTTTAAAATCAGCTTATTTTCACCTTATCTTGGGTCCTTTTACATCCCTATCCTCTCTTTGTATGAGGTTTGCAAAGTAAGGAAATTTTATTAAATTTGCATATAAAATGTTGAAACTCAACATTTAATGCACAATGTTGAAGATAATTATAGTAGTTGTACATGTAGAAGTAGTGAAAATATATGTAGCAGCAGTGAAGATGTAATTTGATGTAATTAGATTATTATTTATGTAATTATTACAATTAAATTTGATGATTTAGTTGAATTGATTTGATCATAATTTCAATTAATGTACATTGACTTTCACATGATAATTTATATGAAAAGTCATGTGAAAAGTTTTTAATACATTAATATGCATTGATTGTCACATAATAATTTATGTGAAAAATCGTGTGAAAAGTGTTTGGCACATTAATGTGTATTAATTTTCATATAATAATTTATGTGAAAAATTGTGTAAATTTTTTTTGACACATTAATGTGCATTGATTGTCACATAATAATTTATGTGAAAAATCGTGTAAAAAGTTTTTGACACATTAATATGCATTGATTGTCACATGATAATTTATGTGAAAAATCATGTGAAAAACCTTTGGCAAATTAATGTGCATTGATTCACATATGGTAATTTATGTGAAAAGTTTTTGTCACCTTATTATGCATGTGAAATGATGTCATGAGGAGCCATGGAGAATGTAAATTTTAAAAAATATTTTCTTTAATTTCCTTTTGGTTAGTATACAAATGAATGTTTGTGAGTTTTATAAACATTTTCACTTGATAAAAATAAATTGTTGTATGAATGTAAAATTTCATGGAATAATATTGTGAAAAGAATTGAGATTTTTGTTTTGAAAAGTTTCAATATAATTTATGTGAAGTCCATGGTAACATAATGATGTGACATACTAATTATACATAAAAAATAAAAAGGTGAGAAAATATTTATGTAAACAAGAACATATATTTTCATATCTATGTAATAAACATACATAGTTTCGATCTTAAATTCGCTTGTGATTTACAAAAGCCTTTAAAAAAATGAAAGACAAGGCCAAAACTGGATGAAACTCAATTTGGCACAAAAAGTGATGCATTTCTTACTTTGACCCTCCATTAAAAGCTAATGTATTTTTTCAAAGGTTTTTAAAAATCTCACCCTGTTTTGAACCAAACCCAAGGTACTAGTGCCATGTTTTCCTGACTTCATGGTAAACACCCTGAAAACCGAAGCCCATATGTTTTAATATACTTAAAGGTTATAAAAAAGATTCAACTAATAACCTTTAAGGTTTTCAAAAAGTCGGTTCTCACTTGGGAGAGAACCAGAGTTCAGGTTCTCAAAAAGGTTATCACTTTATGTGAAAACCTCTGGTTCTCATTTTGAGAACTGGACTGAAAACCTTGAAGGTTCTCACAAAAGAGTGAAAACCACCCAACACCGGACTGTACCTTGGTCCCTAGCCTGATTCTAGTTCTCCAATTCAGGAGCTCTCCTTTTAGCACTGTGTTTTGGTTCGAACCAATTGATTTTCCCTCCAAAACAGGTGCCATGCACATTTAGCCTCAATTTGCCATTTTTTGGTCCTGGACCCTTGTTTTAAAGGCCTTGGGATCAATTTAAAGCTTTTGACCAATAAGATTGCTTGAATTCATTGGTCCCTGGACCTGAAATCGTTGTCTAAAGTCACATGATATTTCATCAACAATTTGGCCAATATGGTTGGCATATATAACTTAGCCAATGATATGGCATTTTGATCCTTTATTGATTTCACTAGCCCATCAATGTATTAGGATAAAGATGCAAGTGAGTGAACACAAAGTTGTTTGTATATATGACGATGTGAAAGGAAATCAATTTCTAAGGATTTTTAGTTTTCAATCCCAAAACAAGATTTGGACCATCAAATAATCTAGATTTGAAACATACATGTTCCAAATCGTACAAGTACGTCGAAATATTTCATTAGAGTTATCCATAAAGTCAGGCAATTAGGGGGTGAGAAGAGCCAGTTTCGACATAATAAGGCATCAAATGCGTAACTGGGAATGAAATTTTACAAAATGAAACAACTAGGACCCAAAGGAGAGGGGATAGGGGGTGAAAGAGAGGGTGACTTTACACATAAATGCACCAGTAGTTTCACAGGGTGTCTCACACCCTAATAGTATTTTCGCCCTGAGTTCGAGTGGTCCATAAAGTCACCCTGACTGTGTGGGCGGTTTTGGAAAAAGACAAGGTGAGAAGGGGTTGACAATTTCAACTTTTGGATTGGGGAGTGGGAAGGGGAGAGGAGGGGGTGTTGGGGGAGGCTTTTTGGGGATTTTGAGGGTGGGTGAGGCCATTTGGGCGGGGTTTTTTCTTTCATAAAAAATGGGTGGGCTAGGGGCTTAGGGAGGTCATAATTTTTAGGGGAGGGAGAGAGAGTTTTTTTTTCTTCCAGAGTGGGTGGGTTAGAGCCTTTGAATATCTAATTTTGTATATTGGGTCTAGGTTCATGTTTTAAGGTTTAGAGTTTATGGGGTTGTGGGAGCTTTTCATTTAATGCCTTTGATGCTATATATAATTGGGAGGGATCCCATTTTAACCCCTCTTCTTCCAATTTCGTTTCAGTTGAAAGTTTTTCATTTCATTTGGGAGTGTCAAGTGATTTGATGATTTGATGTTTTTAGGGTTTTGGGGGGTCCCATTTCATTTTTCTTTTAGAGGGTTCATTCCACTTGCCATCCATGGAGTTTATTTTATCTCATCTTGACTTGAATTACTCTAGTAATGATGAGGAGTTGCTTGAGGAAACTGTGACAAATGATTAGATTGTAGTGCAAGTGGCAATCGTTTGTGTCAACATTTGAGAATATTTCACATTAGCAAAGTCAAATGAAAAAAGTGGACAATTGGTCAACCCCAATGTAAGTGTGAGGGACATCCTAGCGATGGATTAGGTCGGGATTTTGGGTATACATGGGTTTATAAGATGTGAATGTCAAATTTGTTTGTACATGAATGTATGAAAAAGGTTTCTTGAAAAACTAAGCTAATTTTCTTTCAACTAGGAAAATTCACACACCTTGTAACAAATAGTGGAAAGAAACCACACAAGGGTGGAAAAAGACCACACACACAAAATAATGATTTCCAAATCATAAAATTTTCACACTATTGTAAAAAACTTCATCATCTTGACAAGAATGTGTTATTATGACCATGGTTCTAAAAGGCTTGCACCTCACTTGTAAGTTGACCAATTGCTCAAAACAAAAGACAAGCTTTAAAAGTTTTTTCAAGTACTTGAAATCCTTAATCAAGCAGTTGACCTCTTCCAAATGCACTATTGACCAACTTGGGACACATGAAGGACACCCTTACTCAAACAATTGACCTCCTCCAAATGCATTGTCAATTGAATTGGGACACACAAAAAACACCTTTAATCAAATAGTTAACCTATTCCAAATGCATTATCTATTGACCAGAACACACAATAATTTACTAACCATTTTGTTGAACCATGTAAACCTTACTAACAATACGAAGGACCTTTGTTTGTTGAGCATGCAAACTACGCCAACATTGAAACTACTTGACATTTTTATGTTGATGTGCGATTGTTTTTTCTTGAACCACACATAGAATTTGGTAATGACATGAAGAAAACATATTTTAATGCGAAAAATACAAACCCTTCAAACTACATGCATAGACCTTTGTAACCATGCAAAAATAAGAAACCCCACAAATAATATGTGAACAAACCCTAGTAAGGATTCAAAGATAAAAAACCTCACAAACAATGTGAAAAGACCTTAGTAACCACACACAAAAAAGGACCTGACAAACAATAGGTGAACAAACCCTAGCAACAACACAATGAAAAAAACCCTTGCAAAAAATGTGAATCAACCTTGGTAACCACTTGAAGAAAAAAGACCCCACCAAGTTTTGGCAATACCTTCTTATGTTGATGTGTTTGTTAAATTGATGATTGACATTTTTTCAAGCACACAATGTTTCATTAATGCACTTCTAAACTTGTAGACCAACATATTTTTTATTGACGTGCCTCTTGACTCATCAAACGACCTCTTCTTATGTTGATGCGCCTGCTTTCAAACACCTCCTCCTCTTTCAAGCATTGGACCTCCCCCTTCAAAAAAAATCTTATGGCATTCATACACACTAACAAGACTAAAAAAATTTGGCACTTAGAAATGATTATCTTTTTGGCATCAAAATTTATCACTCCTTCCACTACAGACCTTACAGCCTATTTTTTTTTCCCTATTGTCAAACAATGCATGTGTAGGAAAAAAACACAAGGAAAAACTTGGAAATGCACCAAAATCAATGCATTTCTAAGTTTCACCTTGTGTTTTGTCCTTTGTCAACTCCTCACCATGTGTTTTTTATTGCACCTTTTGTTTTCAACAAACACAAGGTACTCACCCCAATTTTTTTGAACTTTATAGAAAACTCTATTGTCACTAAGGCTTGAAACATGTTTTTTTCAAAAAATAATTCTAGCACAACCCATACTTATATATATATATATATATATTGTAAATAATGTAACCTAGACCAATACAACAATGTTTAACACAACGACTTGGGACAATATTTGGTGTTAGGGAACAAATGAAACAATATTATAGCTTTAATATTTTAGATTATTTTCTAAATAATCACTTTATTTGTGATTATCACTTTAAATGAGAACCACCAAAGGTTCAACTTTTTTTTTAAGGTGTATAAAAAATGATGTCACGTTGTCACCTTTTTGCATTTTTGAAATTTAATTTGAACCCAATTATTTCACCATGTAGATGGACACAAATGGATGATACATTTCTAAATATATGATGCTCTAAATTATCATATTTCAAAATAATTAACAATTTTTTATTCATTAAGATTGATGGGAATCAAAATATAAAGAACATTAAGTTCAAGATTGTCTTTATTTCATCTTGGCTAATACACTTTAAGAAAATTCCACCCCAACTTTGAATATAGATGGTGTTCATGAATGAAAAAACCAATGATATAAGAACTACCCACTTGGTGATATCCAACCCAGTCTTGAGACTTGGGGTGTTAAAATGTTAACTCTGAGTTTAAATTTTTAAGGCTAGAGGTCTAATGTTTAAGGTAAGTAAGGTTGAAGGATTAAGGTAAGCATGGTCTAAGGCTAGGTCTAAGTTGTTAAGGTTTAAAATGGAAATATTAGGATTAGGGTTGGGGGACAATTACTAATTAAAACCATATAGATGTTTAGAGCAAAACAACATCTATCTTGCATAATAAGTCAATTGTTCTCCCCTTGGGCCCCAGTTTGCATTTTTTTTTATTTTTGTTTTTTGTTGCACTTTGATTTTATTGTGTGTGCTTTGGCTTTTACATTTTATTTTATTTTTTTGCTTGCACTTTTTTTTTTCATTTTTGCAAATGGTTTGTGTTGTTTCAATTTCCTTTGTGCTTTGTTTTTGTTTTACAAGTGGTTTGCACTACTTCAACTTTCCTTTGCATTATTGTGGTTCCCCATGTGTTGCTTGACTCCTCTTGATTGCTATGTCCTTGCACTATTTGGCTCCCATCCATTGCTCGACTCTTGCATTACTTTGTTTGGCTCTTGCACTATTTAACTCAACTTGCCAAGTACCAATTTGACTTTCAATTTCTCCTTGCAATATTCAACACTTCTATTGCTCAACTCTTCCTTGCATTGTTTGATTCTCCTTGTGTGGGTGGTGCTTCCCCTCTTCCTTTTGTGTAGGTGTGAGTTGAGGCTTCAAGCTTGGAGCTTCAAAAACTAAACTTGTGTAATAAATTTGTTTTTTTCCTTTGCATACTTGAATTTTTTTTGGGTTTACATATTTGCTTGATTGTTTGTGTGTGTTTAAATTTTATGTTATTTAGCTTATAATGTGTGTTTGCTTGCATGTTTAGTTAATTAGTTAATTTTCTTTAGTAATCTAATATGTTTTTATGTGCTTTTGCAAGATTTGAAATTTCAAGAACTCATTAACTTTTCATATTTTTGTATGTTAAACCTTTACATTCATATTTCATTTGCATTGGTGCATTACATTATGAAGAGTGAAAAGAAAAAATTGGCATTGAGGGATCCCAAATTGAAATGGAAAGAAAAATTCCCTTGCTAAAATACTTACTATTTTAAACAGATGTCACCACCAATTAAATTAATATATGTGAAAAAAAAATAGTCAAATGATTGTAAGATTGATTGCAAGTCACGTTTTAACATAATGAAGTTGATTGAAGCTAACAATCATGATTTAGAAAAACAAATTGAAAAGTTTGAAAGTTCATTTTGAATAGGATGAAGTAATGGAGACACCATGATTTATTCACTTCCTTGCATATTTATGCAATGAGTTTATTTGGTTTTTTAAAAAAATTCAATGCAAAATTTTCCCATATTACACTGGTTGTTTCCTAATCGGGACAGGTGATAACCGTCTATTGGTTCCACTTACGGTCATACCCAGTTCCACTTGGGATGTGAATCAACAAGTGGGGAACACTGTAATTATGTGAATCAACAGTGGGGAACGCTGGTTATGTGCTCTGGAACGGGTCCTTGTAGAATTCATTATCACCCAATGGAATGGCATCCCACCCTACTGGGCTCAATGTGTTCCTACCAGGCCTATTCCATACCTTACCCTAAGGTCAGTTTTGTCATTAAATAATTCTAAAAATTGTGAAATGAAATTTTGTAAAGATATGATGTTGGTATGTTGAAAATCATCATAATTATCATAGTCTACACTCCAAATAATTTCATTACTCATATTACAATATTATAGTAGATGATGGAATAATATATAATTTCAAATTTTTTTAAAAAATCATTTTTTGAAAAAAAAAAGAAATTAATTGTTTTGTTAACCATGAACCTGACCCTAGGCTACGGTAGTATGTTCTTCAACTCTTGTGGACCAAACCGACCTAGAGACACGCATATCATATATTCAGCACATGAGACACATGACTCAAAACAATTTGCCAATGTTGTCCCAGAACCTATAGCATCAATACACCGCACAACTTTTGACCCTTCTCGCACAAAGCTTTAAATACTATACTCACATGTTACATGTTGTCACCTTCACCCCATTGATTGGTTCTTCCTATTTGAAGAGGCATGAAACATGGCCATTCTGAAAGATTAAAATATAGGCCTAATAGGAAGAACCTGACTTTTTTAGCACCTTTGCCAAATGTTGTCACCCTTTTTAGGTGGGCAAAGGGGAGGAACTCTCTAAACTTCAAAATAGAACCTTCTATTTTGGGGAGCCTCCATAGTTTCATTTTTCTTGAGTGATGGATGGACCAATCAAATTGGCATTGCAAAAAAAAAAAAAAAAAAAGTTGAACTTCAGGCACCTCATCTAATTAATGCAAAGCACAATAGGTATGGACCACAACCTTGTTGGGTGTCAAGCTGGTGTCAGGATTCCACTTAGAAACTCAATTTGGCTATGTTTCAAGACAATTTGAAGGAGACATATTTCCCTATAGTGTGGGTGAAGAAATCCAATGGTTTAAATGCATAGGTCTGTGAGGGGTCTAAGGTCTAAACTTGTGAAGAGCATAGTTGTCCCAAAAACCTCAATTTTTCTCTTGAAAAATTGACGCCAGTTTCGTAGAATGATTTTCACCATTCCATATTTATGATGGCCTGAAAGTCCAAATCTGTAAACTTTGAAGGAATTGGAAGTTGGAATCCGTCAAAGGCTTGATGAAAACCTTGGGAATACATTTGTAAACATCAGATCCAACAAGGAAAACTATAGAAATAACAGTTTTCATGCAAAAACCTCAATACCATAGTACCTTTACCATTCGGGCATCTTCTTGCAGAATATATATACTTATATATATTTAAATTTTATTTTATTTTTTTTCCTTTTTTCACTCTGGGACTTTCAAAGACCTGGCCATGTAGATCTGGAATACGTGAAATGATCATGTACATTAAGTAGCAACAGAATGTTTTTTGCAATGGGTGACTTTGATTGGGCCTTCACAAAAAAAATCCTAATATTTTTAATGCTCCACAATGTGCAATGCACATGTTAAGTGCATATAGTTGGGTCCCCTAGAAATTCACAAGTCAATGTTCCATCAGTGGTTTATGGTACATTCAGGTCTGGGGTAGCAGATTATGTCATTTTCTTGACCACATTATATGACATAATGTCCCATAATAGAGATCAAAATGTGTGTCAAGTTGAATATGATTTTTCTTTGAGATCATTGAAATTTTACAAATGTTGTTTTAGTAACTATTGTTCTCTGGATTTTATCTAGACAAAACCCCAGTGGTGGAACCACCACATCCCAGCTTAAGTGAATCATTCAAGAAATCATCAAAAACTACAATAGGGGATGAAACACCAATTGATGCCAAAAGGTACCCTAATGACACCAAGCAACCTTAAAATAATCCTCCATCTTAGTTTGCATCTCAATTTTACTAAAACTCTTCTACTTGTTAACAATGTACCAAGTAATCATACCAACCTCCACAATAGAAGTCCAAGCAGGTTTGAGAATTTTATTATTAAAGTACTTGCCCTCAAAATGGAACTAATACTTTTCAGCCCAACTGAAAAACCGAAAAATGTTTAAGGGTTTTTTCTCATGTATTTTTTTTTTCGTTGGTGGATGATACATATATTGTAAGTCCTGTATCAAATGTAATTCCTGTTTTTTCATGATTACAATAAAAGTTTTTAATATTAAAACTTTCAATGCAATCAACAAAATGTGTAATTTGGTCTCCATAAGGGTTGGACCATTTTATATCATTTTTTCTTAGCTTTTTTATTTTTGATTTGGGATTTTGAATTTTGGGCACACTGATGGGGTCTAAACCATTTGTCGAATTGTTTGTTTTTAAAGCTTTTCATGAGGATTTGAAGATAATATTCAGTCTCCTTATGCTTGTAGATGTTTAGGTGACTTTTGCGATAATTTTGTTGTGCTATGTTTAATGCTTTGGCTACTTGTTTCGTACAATGTTTCCATTTTTAGGTATTTTGTAGCATTACATTAAGTTCGATTTTTGTACCATAATTACATTGAAAAAATTATTTGGTGCGAAATTTTTGGTGGTTCTATTAATCATCTAGTTCATCACAAAGCCATTCTTCCCTCTTTTTTGGGTGAATTCAACCTCCTTTTTGTAGTTTGGATTGCTACCTCTGCATTCTTGGGATGTTGGGCATTGATCGCTCTTGCACTTGTCACTCATTTTTAGCAAGATGATCACCATATTCTTCTAGATGTAATAGCACATGTTGAGACTTGCACTTTTCTATTCCAAATGGCATTACAAAATACTTGAACCCTGTTACCTTGGGTTGTCTATTATTAAGTCTTACCTTTTGAAAGCTTCGTGGTTTAATCTTATCCTTAATTGTAGGTTTTTTTGGTGGATCATTTATAGAAACAAGAGTTTGTCTCACTTTTAATAGATGTTCCTTTATATATCATGCAAGCACGTCTCTACTCATGTGTGAGTCCAAGGGCAAACATTTAGTTATTAGCTCATCTTATCACACCTACATTTCGTTTATTCTCAGCCCATTTCCTTGCAACACTATGTACCCATCTTAGCTTGACACATCTTATGGTTGCCCATCTTTCACAATGTTAGTGTGGTCATACCATTGATGATTTAAATACCCATTTGCTTTGGTGCTTTTGTGGGAGTGAAAGTACAACAACCCATGATATATTTTGAGATATTATCATAACTATTGTTTTGAAAAATGGAGCACATATTCAAAAGGAAGTTCCCACCTTTTCTCTCACCACACTCGACAACAAGTCGATATCCTTGTCACCAGAGATAACTTGTGTTCTCATTTGCCTTGTACTTTTGATGAATGGGTTCACATCCTTGATTTTTTATTTGCTGGGTTTTTTTTCATTTCTCTCATAAGAATAACTTCCAAGATGGTATCAAAAAGTGGAGGACACTTCCTGCTCATCTTTGTAATCACCAAGCAACAAGTGTAGCATGAGTCAATGAGAATATCATGGGCTCCCCACGGTGGAACCACTTTAACAGCGTTGGAATCACATAACAAGGTGCGTCCTACTTTGGCGGGTCCCCTTTATGCCCATAAAGGCAAGCACATGCAGGAAGCGCTCCTACATTGCTTGGGGGTGATCCGTATGGAAACTCAGGAATTCAGAGCTGCCTCTAGTGCCCCACCTGTGAAGAGACTCAAACATAAGTACCTTGTAAGCACATGCAGTCAATCAGGAAACGATTATATCTCAGGCTCTCCTGCCTGCACAGGAGTTTCAAGCATCCGATTCAAGAAAACTAAATCCTCTAAGTGCTCAGGAAATTAACAATCCACAAAGCTGTAAACAGTCTCTCTACAGTTTTTCTTGCAATTCTGGACCTGAACATCTCTCACATGGTGAAGTTCTGTCCAATTGAGGACAAAGTTACAAACCCTTGAGCATTATGCAAAAGGACTGCTCAAGGGTATTTCATCATATTGTTGGTGTAGAGAAGAATTCAACGGTTTGATTGTCCAGATTTCTTCAAATGCAGGTTTCTCTTGAATTGTGGATAGATCTTCAGAATAACATAACCTAGACCTCATTCTAGAATTCTCTGCAAGCTCCAACTAGGGTTTCTCAAACGGGAAGGAGGTCTTCGGAATTGAGGAACTGGTGCCAGAGTTCTGAAATCTCTGAAAGAGAAAGAGGTTATTAGGGTTTTGTAGGACATGTTTGGGATCCGGCAAGAGACGACATGAGGAAACTCGGAAATGCAATCCCTCCTGTGAGAATAATGTACCTCGTTGTCGTGCTCGGGTATAGAATAAATGTCTCCGATAAGAATCTCCATTTCAGACGAGCTTGGATCCGGACATCCCATTTGGAATGGCTGGCCAACGATCCTTGAAATCCCTACCAGCAATGTCTCTGAGGCGTAATTCCCTGTCTTTCGCAACAAACAATCCTTCTCGGTCGGAGGAACATAAGCTTCTACTGGAAGACCTCTGATGGCAATAGCCGGCGACTCCAAAGGATCGTAGACGAAGCGTTCGAGCCTGGAAACGAGCTCAAGAGCAAGCCACGTTCGCACTAGCGCATGTGCGGAAGTGACAAATTTTTCGAACTCGTGAAAGTCGGTGCTGTTGGCAAGGTCTGGCCAAGTCGCCAATTGTGATTGATAATCCGTTTTAAAGCCAGCACCGAATGAGCCTTCTGGAATAGTGAAGGTGAAGACGGTCGGGGGGTGGACTTGGAAGAATCAGACTTTCTCTGTTGAGAAACCACGGTTTGTGTTTCCTGGAACCGTTCCTGCAAATCCCGTGGAGGCAGCAGCAGCTACTGCTTTTAGCAAGTCAGTACGCAATCCAGTGCCCGATCTGGTAGACTGCAAAACGGGTTGTTTTCTTCTTCGACCTGGAGAGAGAAGGGAAGAACTTTGAGAGAAGCAGGAACAGCTGATGATCCCACACGAAGCTTGCAGAAAAGAGCAATCATAATGATACTCTTTTTCCTGAACAAGTGCTGGACGAGGTTAGAAGCTGAGAGACGAGATCTGCAAGGGAGATTGCGCAAGCATACTGCAGCTAGCCATGGCATCAATCACACACACTCGGCTGCTGAATTCATCGCCGCATGCAAAGCACAAACACACGAAAACCTTGCAGAGGTCGGAAGCAGCGAGCACCAGTGTTTGTTTTTTGGTCAATTTTCTCACGTTGCTCCCAAAGTGGCGATCGGCCACACGAGGATTTAGCCAAATATGGCTACAAGACAAATAAAGAAGTAGAAAATCTCGGAATACTTTTTACATGTTGCCATGCGAACCATTAGAACCTATTCAGCCAGCTAAATAAGGCAATTTCAAAAAAATAAAGCTACAAATCTGCCCAAATCCTCCAAAAATCTTGGCTATTTCAAATCTTTTTTCCTCCAAATGTGGCCATTATCTTGGAAATTTTCCAAAAAAATTCCCTTGACCATGTTGCTTGAGACCTCTTTTTTTCATATATAGCAAAATGGCGAATTTTCGCCACAAAATTTTTAAAAAATACTGAACAAGAGTACCAGTGTTTTGGGGGGGGTGGGGTCGGTTTTGTGCTGTCACCAAAGTGGCAAATGATTCACATCAAGATTTAGCCAAATTTGGCTAACAACTATAAATGAAAGAAATTTTTTTTAAAACATCCTTCTACATTTTTTGGCTACATTCTTGAACCATGTATAGAAATTTTCTGAAATTTTCTCTTAAATTTTTATGGTCCAATTCTGGCTATTGAAAAATATTTAAAAGCACTTGATTTCAGCCCTTGATTTCATCACTGGCGTTTTTTTTTTCACTTTTTGGTCTTGCCTACGAAGGCCAGGATATTGAGTTTAGATTCATTGTAGAGTATAGTAGCTTATGGGATTTTGGCCCCTAGGTAGTAGGTCTATTTTTATATGAGGATTTTTGAAAGATGATATTTTTGGCTTGTGTTGAATCTTGAGATTCAGTTACAGAGTTATGATATCTTGAAGGATTTTGGTTTGTTTTAGAGGATTTTTTAAAAGATTATATTTTTGCATTGTGAAATATTTGAATTTTCATAATTCTTCTTTTGCCATAAGATACTTTTTTAATGTAAATGGCAAGGCCACAGTGTGACACACTCTCAGTTACTTTGTTATGCTTGCCTATCAGGATCCACAAAATTGTGGGTTCCACACGTGACCATGTTGCCTTGTAAGAATGAGGTCAGTAATAAATGACATGTTGAAAATGTGTTTGAAGCAGTGTTTGTTTTTTTTTTTTTAAACGGTCAATTTTGTGTTGTAGCCAAAGTGGCGAAGATTATTTAGCCAGATTTGGCTACTAGCTAGATTTCTTAACACACTCCTTTTATAATATTTTTGGCAACCTGTTTGAACCATGTCTTGAAATCTGGAAAAGTTTCTTAATTTTTTTTCGATTTCTGGCTACTGAAAGTCTTAAAAATCACATCGTTTTAGGAATTTTTACTTTTTAATATACCTTTTTAGCTATATATAGCTAGCAGAAGAAAAGCTGGTTCAAAGTTTGACCCAGTGTAAACCCAGTGTAAGTGTAAATGATTTACATTTACACATCCAATTTTTTACATTTACACTTATCCTGTTTCTGTGTATATATTTGTTTTTTACACTTACACGAGGCCAGTGTAAATATTTGTCAAATGCACTTACACCGCCCCCTTAAATGTTTTGGGGCCTGTAAGTGTAAATACTAAAATTATTTGTAAAGTCACCCCTGCCTTTGGGCCTCCTTTCACCCCAAACCCTTCTCTAGGGATATCCATTAAGTAAGAAAATTTTGTTAAATTTGGGAATGAAATGCTGAAAATCAGCTTTTAATGCACAAGGTTCAAGACTAATTATAGCAGCTTTACAAGTAGGAGCAGTAATGGAAGCGGTAAAGAACTAGGAAAGACAGGGTGAAACTCAGTTCACGACAAAAACTGAGGTTTACCCCGCCCCCTTGAATGCTAATGTTTTTTATTTTTTTGAATCTCACCCTATTTATTATGATCAAACTCAGGGTTCTAGCGTTGATTTCCTTACTTTATAGATAATTTTATTAAATATCTTTAATGACCAGACCTTCTTGCAAAGTCATATGAATTAGTTGTGGCTGTATATTTCGATGGATTTTGTTGTGCAATGGGCCATTTAGCTTGCTTATGATAAAAACATTATGAAATCTGCCCTCCTCAAGCAAAAATCACATTTTTTTACACTGTTATATATTTACATTTACATTGTTTTATCGGACCAGGTAAAACTATATAAATTTATTTAATTTTACATTTACACATTTCATATTTTACATTTACATGAATGTAAATGAATATTATATGCTTACATTTGCACAGAGTGCAAAATAAAACTCATTCTGGGATATACACTTACGCACAACACTAGTTTGAACCTAGTAGTATTTGCAGGTTCTTTGGTGTTCAGTGTTAAATCTGAGGGGTTGGAGAATCAACACCCTTTATGTGTGAAATCGGCACAAGTTTCACATAAGAACTATATTATGCAACTAGCCTTTTGTTAAAAATTGAAATCATGTAAAATAATTCTTGAACAAGAATATAGGTCGTTTAGACTAGTTCCGCCCATACCCCAACTTGGGCCTCTAAAGAGTGTTTCAAATCCAACAAGATGTATCAATTGCTTCCCAATCCTTGTCGATAAAAATGAAAAATAAGATAATATAATGTGACACATAATTTTTATGGCAACCACCTAGGCTGATCATTCTATTGTCCTATAACTCTCTTGTCTTGTAATGTACATGAAATCAGTCCTAGTTTTTAAATTAGGGTTCAAGGTTCTTGAATTTAAGAAAATGTGCCAAGGCCAAAATCACAAGGATAATTTTTTTGAAAAATTAGGCTTGGGCCCATGTTAGACTAGGAGTCAGGGCCAATAATAAAAATTTGAACATTTCTTACCTCATGGTTTGGCCCCAATTATTAATAAAATATTATTTGTTTGGGGCCAATGAGTTCGTGTGGAAAGCCATTGAGGCCAAAAAGTAGGGACAAGGTTTCAACCCCTCGTATGTTTTCATTATTTCTTTTTAAATCGTTTTTTTCTCATATTTGCTTCCTTTCTCAAACTAAACCTTAAAACTCAACTCACCATAGATGAGCATAGACACAAGATTCTTGTATTTCTTGTGCTTTTCATGACCATACCCCAAGAAGAAAAAATAGAAACTCCTTCCATCATTCACAAACAAACACAAAATTTCAATAAGAGGAAAGGAAAATGAAGAAAAATGAAATGAAAAAGAAGTAGAAGATATAAGGTTTGGTTTACGGTTTATTTTGATCCTACAATGTGAATTTCATCTAATCAACAATATTTTATTACAACCACATTGGCTTCAAGGGTTGCAAATTGGCCTCCCAAGTTGATAGATATCCTTTTTCGGCCTTAGGGCCAAGTTAGGGCCATAAAGTGGTAGATTGAAAAAAATTGTTTTATTTTTTGACCTTGACTTAATGTAAACCCCTTGGGGCTGATAGTAGTGATTGCACCAATAGGAATGTTTGATTTGAAATCAACCTTGGCCTTGATTCCTAGTGTAAAATGGGCTTTAAATCCACACTCAAAGCACCTACCAAAACTTTTCGTTATAAAGATACTAATTCTTCTGGTGATGAAACTCTTTTTGAGTGACAAATAGAAGGGTTGCAAATGAACAATGAACATTCTCTTAGAGCTCATACCTAAGGTTGCCATTCTCAAGAAGTTTTCTTCCTTCACTATTTATGATCTTCAATTCAAAAGGCAAGAAAACAGCAAAGTTGAAATACCAAGCAATTATAGTAACCTTGAGTTTGACCATTGTACTTCTTTGAATCATTATCAAAAGTGTAGATCTACAAATGTGGAAGAGAAGGATATTATTGATGTGGATTGGGCGTATGTGTGGGTTGATATGTGCACACCATTGCCACACTTTACATTTGTTTTTTATATCTTTCCTAACGTAGTGATTTATTCTGGATGGCAAGGAGTTACATGCAGTCTGAGGAATACAAATAGTTGTTTGCAAGTTAAGGAATATATTGAAGATCACAAGTTATGCATTACATGAATTTTTTCTTTCATTCACAAAATTAATACATATTTTCATCTACAATACTTTTCTTTAGACCTTGGCTTTGTAGATAGTTTAAAACCCCTAAGTTGTTATAGGTAGATTTTTTGGTGATTCGAAAAGGTTATCTTGACACCTAGATGTAGAAATTGCCATCCATTTTGTCCAACCAAAATTGTCACCATCTATAGCATGTTTTATTTGGTGATTAAGACAAATGGTTCTTTGAAATATTTTGTTTTTATTTTCTAAAAACTCAAAGTGACCAAGCTTTCAATTTGGTAGTGGAACCATTAGCATTGGTCTTCAATTTGAAGATCAACTTGGTGTTGATTATTTTGTTATCTAGGGGCAAATCATCAAGAATCAAAGTGGAGTTTTTCTTGATGACTTTCATTTTTTGTTTTATAACTTCAACCTGTTTTGGATGTTGAACACCTTCAACAAAGGTTTTTAGTTTTGTGGGTATTTTGGATAATCCCACCAAATAATCATGAAGATGTTGAAAAGTTTCACCAATTGTTTTTATCATGCATGTTTATGTGATGACAAGTCACTCTTCATTCAAATCTTTAGTTGAAGTAATGGTTTCATCTTTGTCTAATGATCTAGTGTCAAATAAACCCACTACCTTGCCACTAATGTTAGAAGGGAGATCTTTTAGAAGTTGTTTATTGTTGTGAATGGTTGGTGGAAGCTAGTTGATAGTTGTATTAAATGGTGCAATAAGGGCAACCCCTATTCTTGGTGTTGATTGATTATTTGGAAAATGAACAAAGATTGTGGTATTTTCCTTTGGAGGTTTGACACTAACAAGGGTGTTCATCTCATGCAATCTTCATTGAATATAACATATTTCCTTACAAGGCCCCCAAGTTAATTTCAAGGTGAAAATACTTGAAGCTTTTAATGGACATATCATACCCTAGGAAAGCACAATTGTTAGATTTAGGAAACAATTTTGTTTTAAGAATGTTGATGTGGACAAAACATTCACATCAATAATTTTAAGATGTTTGACATCTAGGATAGATTCATAAAGCTTTCAAAACAAAATGATTCCATTATCTGCTTTAGAAAATGAAATGTTAATTAGATAGTTAATGGTAATCAATTTAACCCAAAGTTTGGCAAGTAGAAATGCATTAAAAGCCATTTTTTAACCTTTTCCAATAGGAATTTATTTTATGTTTTTCAATGCCATTCTAATGTGGTAAAGGTGGAAAAAATGTTAAAGGTTCTAGAGATATATTCCCCCCCTTATTTAACCTCAACATTTTGATTGATTTGTTGAATTGTCTTAGAACCTTGGCATGGAAATGTTTGAAAGATTTTAATTTGTCACACTTCCCTTCAAAAAATGGATAACTAGTATAATCGACTATGATCATTTTTAAAGGTCAAGAAATAGCCAACATTTACTAAAGACTTGACTGAGAATGGATCATTGAGGTTGGTATGAATGAATTTAAAGGGATGCAATTTTCAATGAAGGGATTTCTTTTGGGCTTTCCAACAACTCTATTTGCATAGAGCACAATTTTGACAAACTAGGTTGGATGACTTTACTTTCAACAAATGTAGGACATGACCTTTTTATTCCATTAATTTCATACTCTCAAAATTCAAATGTCCAAATCTTTGATGCCATGTCTATGTTAGGTTCTAAGAATTGGCATGACTAAAATTTAAAATGTTTCTTTAGAAACTTTCAACATGTACAAGTCATTAGTTTTGTCCCAATCCCCTCTTGGCATGACCTTGAAAGAACTATTCATCAAGTGAACATGTTGTTCATTGAAAAAAACTTGGAAACCTTTGTTGCATGCCACTTGAATTCATTTGACAACTTTGCACAATTTCACATCTAGCAGCATGGGCAATTACAAAATTTACAATTACCTTCCAATTAATTGATTTCAACACCCTTACACCCTTTGTCTTTGGGTTGATTGAACTTTGATAGGGTAAACTTAGCTTCATGTTTTACTCTCTTTCTTCAAATATATTTGATAGCTTCATCACGACATTATGCTATAAATATCATTCTATGAATAGTCCCTATCAACTATAGTAGTCACATATGCCATTTGTAGTTGATTAGGACCCATTGCTTATACCATTTTTAGTTGCTTCTCCACTTGTAATTGCATAGGACTAATCATAAAATGGCATTTTTGGCATAGTGTGAAATTCCAATGATCATTCAAATCGTGAAGTTTGGTTTGGTACACTAATGTGTTTGCTAATGTCTCATAACTTTTTAAGAACAATGTGTTGGGATATGTTCAACAACTTTGTCTTCAAAATTTTCTTCTATAACATTCACCAACTATTTCATTAGTTCCTTGAACTATTTGAAAAACTCCGCAACTAAGGCTTCTTATTCTAATCATAGGTTTATCAACCTAGTTCATTACAATAGACCTAGCTCAGTAGGGTAGGGTAGGCTAATATTCTAGACTATTAGCCTATGCTACCTTGCTAACTTAAATCAATCACCTAAGCAAAAAACTTAACCGAAAATAGACAAATCCTAAACTAAGAATTGAACTTAACCTAAGCACTTAAAATAAGAACATAACCTAGTTTAGCCTAGGCTAAATTAAATGATTAGGCTAGGTTACCTAATCTAGGCAACTAAATTAAATTAACTAACTTAATTGAATTAACCAACTTAAGTAGATAGGTTGCAAGTGTTAGGACTTGAACCTTTCACCTCCATATTGAAAAGTTGAATCCTTAATCATTGCATCACATTTTCAACAAACAAATAATGTCGTTATATTATTATCACAACTTTTTAACCTACCTCATAAGCCTAACTTAACTACCCTAGGCTAACTAATTACTTGGGCTACCTAGCCTATTTACTTACATCTACATCTACCAAGCTTAAACCTACTTGCTTAGCCCACCTAATTTACTTAACCCACCTACCCTTGCATACCTAGCTTGCCTACATAAACAAAAAATTTAGCCTAAACTATTTCTACACCCACTTATTTATTTATTGAAAATGATAGTTGGTCAAGTTGACTAGTCAAAATAGCCCTAAATAATTTATATTTATATTTATGTAATTATAAATGTGGTTTAAACAAATCTAAATGTCCATTATCCTGTTTTACTAAAGGTGTTCATTTTTTTTCCAATTTTACAAATAATCAAAAAGGTCGTTTTAGTCAATCAAACTAGTCAAAATAAACATGTCATTTCAAAAGCTAGGCCTTTAGTCAAATTGATCAATTTCTAAATCAAAATGAACAAATTAATCAAATTGGATAGGTTGAAAAGCCATGCATTTGTCGTAAGGTTGAACCATGGTAAGAACTTCAAAAAAACAAACTAAGAACTATATAACATACTTTTTTTTATTTTTGAAAATTGTCAAAATCTTATGATAACTTCGAGAAGGTTGCCAAGAATATAGAAGGATTTTGTTTTTTTTCTACCTTCATATCTATTATGTAGCCAAATTTGGCTAAATTATTTTCTCAACAATCGCCACTTTGGCTACATCACAAAATCCTTAAAAGAAACCCTGGCCCATACATACTTAGGGGTCCATTACAGACCAAACACATGCGTAACGAGATATAAAAGTGCATAAAGATGGATGGGGCAAAGGGTAGACAAGGAAAAAAAAAAGTCGATACTTGTTTACTGCCTGCAATAAAGAAAGACATGTCGATATAACATCTTTCGAGCAGCAGTACATGTGCACTGAATGTCTTATTTCTTCTCCAGATTGCACTAGGTGGTACTGTTTGAGGATGTAACCGAGCCTGGTTGATAGCCTCGTCCTGCCAGGCTCAGCAGCCACATCCTCACTAGAGGCAGAATCATCCAAACCCTGCCCGGCGATATAAGAGTCAATTATTCCTCCACCCCATGAGCAAGAATTTTTTCTTTAACTGCCCATAAAGTGGTCTGCTCTTTTCTTGTTCTGCCCCTTATTTAAGGATTTTGAAATGCCTTGCACCAGAAGTTTTTTTCTTGTAACTTTTTACCCAAAGAAAACCAGAACCATTGATTCTCAACTGCATAACATGGGTTTTTTCTAGGGCCTGTTCCAGAGCATAACTGTTGATGCACATTACAAGTGGAATTGGCAAAACCAATATTGGGGTGAGCAAACAACCACCTATTCCACTTAGGAAAAACCCTAAACCCTAAACGGATGGAATAATACACCCAAAACTTAGTATGTATGTATGTATGACACAATTTTATCATCTACTTATGAAATTTGGAGTAAAGTAAGGGTGACTTTAGACGAGGGTCCAAGGTCCAGGGACCAATGAATTCAAGCAGTTTTATTGGTCAAAACCTTTAAATTGGTCCCAAGGCCTTCAGACAAGGGTCCAAGACCAAAAAGTGGCCAATTGAGGCTAAACCTACATGGCACTTGTTTTGGGGGGAAAGTCAATTGGTTCGGACCAAAAAGGAGTGCTAAAAGGAGAGCTTCTGATTTGCTGAACCAAGAATCAGGCTAGGGACCAAGGCACAGTCCAACACAAGGATTCAAATTGCTTCAAATCAGTCCAAATTGGGTCCTAGGAAATTGGACCCTGGACCCTCGTCTAAAGTGGGCTTAAGTAGGAGAATATTCATTCAAGATCAAGTTTAGTGCTCCCAAGGTGTACCTGCCAAACAGGAATGGTTAAAATTTTTCATGTTCAATCCATTGGGAATAAAAAAATCTTGATCCACATAAAACTTCTATAGTTGGGCCAATAGAGGAAATTTTAACCTGCAATTTATTAAGAACTGGGAAAAAAACACAATTTGTATTACCTGTACATTTAGGAGCAGTGGAGGCGCTCAGGAAAAGGGAAAGACAGGATGAAACTCAATTACCACCAAAATTGGTGTTTCAACCCACCCCAGGTTCCGGTGCAGTCTTTTCATTACTCTACAGATGTCTCTTTGACTTGGTTTTCCTTAGAAAATTGGTGTACTAAATCCTCTCTTTTTGTAGGGTATAATTGTGTTGCAACTTGGCAAATGTTTTGATGGTTTTCAATCTAAATAAATCCACCCTCGCCAAACTCTTGAAACGATCCTGAACCATTTTCTTCATGTTGAGATTTTGTCAATTTTTCTTGTGCATTAAATGCTGAGTTTCAACTTTTCATACCCAGATTTAAGAAAATTGCCTTCCTTTGTGGATGCTACTCAAAAAGGGGTTTGAGGGTGAAAGGAGGCCAAAGATAGGGTGAGGACTGTTTGACTTCGAGGATATCTCTAGGCTTCCTCCATTTTCATATTCCATTGCCAGTTATGAAATAAGCCTGGAAGTCATGCAATAGGCCCAGTTTACATGAGGGCCCAGGTCCAATTTGAAGACAGAATAGAGCAATCCTATTGGTTAAGAACTTAAAATTGGGCCCAAGTGATTCTATATGGGGGTTTGGATCTGAAACCATTAAAATGACATGTCATCCTACATGGCACACCTTAAACCTTATGGCGTCAAAAATTTGGGCCCAAGATAATAAAAGGAATGCTCTTGGGATGAAGACCCAATTTCCTTCCTTGGGCCCAAGAGATTTTTAATTAATTAAATAATTTTTTGAACCATCATAACCATTGGATCAAAAATATTATTTTCAAAGATGAAGTGCAGCGGGAAGCCAGAAATGTTGCACATCTCTTCTCCTTCCCGACCATGAAAAAACTAAGGACCACAAGGATTTTTTTGCTTTCTTTCTTCGATGGTCTAAGGTTAAGGTACTTCAAAAGTGAGAAGAAACACTAGAGAAGAAGAAAAGAATTGAAAAAATGGATAAATCGAAAGGAAATATAAAAATTGAAAAGAAATGAAAGTAGAAAGTGTGAGTTGAAATTCAAAAATAATGAAAAAAAATGTTTGAAAGTGTGAGAACAAAAAAGAAAACACAAATTAAAACTGTTGCATAGAGAGCGTGAAAGAAAATAATGAACTAAAGAAAAAGGAGATAAAATAAGAGTTTGGACCTATACTTGGACTCAAAAAGCTTTACATGACTTAAGCCCAATTCATAAAAATAGTATAATTTATGACTTTGTTGAGTCCAATTGTTGGGCCAAAACATTCAATCTTGGGCCCATGAGCAATTAGGCCCAACCCCCTCATGTAAACCGGGCCTTAGTATAACTCACTCACACGATAAACCAAATTACCTGGACCAATTTGACACTAATTATATTATTTTCAGAAATGTTGAAATTTCTCAAAAAAATGTTTTCTTTTCCCAAAAAAAAAATTCTGAAGGAAAATTTTAAAAACTTTTGATGGAATATTTTTGGGAATACTTCAGTTGTGGAAATGGAATCCTCAAAAAATTATTTAATTATTCGACCTGCCCACTAGGGAGAAAAAAGAGAATTAAATGAATAAAAAATCAAATAAAAGAAAACTTTATGAATGACCTCACATAATTGGTGACACGGCTGCCTACTTAACCACAAAATTTATTAACTTTGATAGGCTGTTGCCTTGGCCCGAGTGACCCAGCCCCCATGACTCTACTAGTTCCATTTTGGATGAATTAGTGCTCATCCAATTACTAAACCTAGTACAATCACAGAGGTTGAGTCAAACTTTTTTTTGGGCTCGCCCTTAAGAGATTTGTTTTTTCGCTGGTGAACTTACCTTAGTCACCCAACTACCCCGCTCCTCTACCTATGTTACAGATTTTTTTTCAAAACTCTCTTTCTTTCTGCCATCATTGTCACTGTTGCAATTATATCATTGTTGATGTTTAAAGAAGAACTAGGAGTTGCTGCAAAAAGTCACCAAAACATGTACATTTTTTACATTTTTTTTTAACACTATTAGGTTTCTCTACATTTTCAATTTGGGTTTATAAGACCTTTGCTTTGCTTGCTTTTAGAGTTCATCAATGAAGCAAAGGAAAACTTGCTGGAGCTATTGTGTTTGCTAGAGTGATAGTGTTTGTTGGAGTGATTGTTGCCGGAGCACAACATCAATCATATTTATTAGAATGTAGGTACATTTTTTTCCTAGGTTATTTTTACTAGTGTTTCTTATGTTACACTTGTAGAAAATGATGACAAGTTAGTTCATTGTCTTTTCTTTTGTGTTCCAATCTATGATTTTTTTTGTGTCATAATTAGAAGACAACAAGCTCTCGACTCATCATCATGTTCTATAGTTAATGAAAAAGGGAGAAAACAATGACGAATTGGGGCTTGTTTCATCTTCTCCCTTTCTCATTAGCTATAGAACACGACAACGACCTGGGGGCTCATCGTCATCTTCTCTTGCAAAAAATATGACGATGAAATGGGGGCTTGTCGTCGTCTTCTCATGCAGAAGACAATGACGAGCCCTAGCCTATCATTGTTTTCTTGTGTTTTGTATGTTACCTGCAGACAATGATGATGAGTTAAAGGTTCATTGTCGTCAAATTTTTTTTCCAGTACCTGCAAAAGATGACTACGAACCAATGTTTGTCGTCATCTTTTTTTTTTTTTGTTTATGTGCACCCAGAGAAAATGATGAGTTGGTGTTCGTCATTGTCTTTTTTTATTTCCTTTTTGTGCACCTAAAAAGACGACAATGAGTCGACATTCATTGTCATTTTATTTTCTTTTTGTGCACCTAGAAAACATGACGACAAGCCAATGTTCATCATCATCTTTTTTCTTTTGTTTATGTGCACCTAGAAAAGACGACAATGAGCCAACACTCATCATCATCTTTTTTCTTATGTTTTTGTGCACCTAAAGAAGACAACAGTGAGTCTATGCTCATCTTGGTTTTTTTTTCCTTTTGTTTTTATGCACCCAAAGAAAATGATGATGAGATGACATTAGTTGTTTTTTTAAACAAATTTTTATGTACCCAGAAAAGACAATGATGAACAGTAGCTCGTCGTTGTCTTTTTTGTTTTGTTTTTATTAACCCAGAAAAGACAACAATAAACATCGGCTCATCGTTGTTTTTTTTGTTTTGTTTCTATGCACCCAAAAAAACAACAATGAACAAATGCTTGTCATCGTCTTTTCTTTTTTTTTGCACCAAAAGAAGAAGACGACAAGCTAGTGTTCAACATCGTCTTTTTTCTTTTGTTTCTATGCACCCAAAGAAGACAACAACAAACTAGCGCTCATCATCGTCTTTTTTTCTTTTATTTCTATGCACCCAGAAAAGACGAACCAACACTCATCATCTTTTTTTTTTTTTTTTTTTTTTCACCTTAAAAAAATGACAAAAATAGGCTTTTGGTTCTTTTTTTTTTTTTTTTTTTTTTTTCACCCAAGAAAAAAATAACAAATTTGCTTTTTTTTTT